>ERZ791883.17-NODE-17-length-234910-cov-20.089928_pt1 | contig 234910 bp, 206 predicted proteins | sample MGYA00510160_ERZ791883 | MGnify/ENA primary metagenome ERZ791883 (study PRJEB30046, sample SAMN00792072) | human gut metagenome | study: EMG produced TPA metagenomics assembly of the A metagenome-wide association study of gut microbiota in type 2... | reverse complement strand
ATTTTATCATATCTTCAAGTCGTTGTCAACAACTTTTTTATTTTTCTTTGTTGTCGTTCTTTCGCGGCAACTCTGATATCTTATCATGTCTGTCGCTTTTTGTCAACAACTTTTTGAATCTTTTTATTTGATTCAAAGCGGAGAAGGAGGGATTTGAACCCTCGCGCCGCTGTTAACGACCTGCACCCTTTCCAGGGGTGTCCCTTCGGCCAGCTTGGGTACTTCTCCATATAGCTGCTCAAATCATTTTCTCTCCCGAGAAGCTATGATATTGACACAGAAAAAGAATTCTTTCGAATTCTTTTTCAAACGGCTTAACCGCCTAGCGGAGAGGATGGGATTCGAACCCATGTGTCCTTGCGGACAAACGGTTTTCAAGACCGCCTCGTTATGACCACTTCGATACCTCTCCGTATTCTGTTTTCGCTGTTCATCTGAATCAGCGCAAGACATATATTACCATCCCCGGCTCTTTATGTCAATAACATTTTTTCATTTTTTTTGCTTTTTTTAAAAAAACTTCTGCAATTAACAAATCTTCCGGTGTTGTGACCTTGATATTCTCGTATTTTCCCTGAACAAGCTTGACTTTATGACCGGTAAACCGTTCCACAATCATTGCATCATCCGTGATCCTTTCGCCGGATTCTGCTGCCTGCCACATTTCCCCATATGCTTCCATTAAAAGTTCATAAGAAAAGCTCTGTGGTGTCTGTACCGCCCACAGACAGCTTCTGTCCGGTGTATCCACAGCATAATGTTTTGCATTTCCCACTTTGATCGTATCTTTTACCGGTACACCAATCACACATGCATGCTCCTCTTCTACGGCACGCATGGACAACCGGATTTCCGTTTCATCAATCATCGGGCGTGCCCCATCATGGATCAGAACATAGTCGGTGCCCGCAGCTGCTTTTAATCCTTCATATACTGACAGATAACGTTCTTTGCCGCCCGGAATCACCGCGCGGACTTTTCTGAAATCACAAGCCTCTACAATTTCTTTTCTGCAATAGGAAACATCATCTTTTCCTGTTACCAGTATAATATCATCTACCGGACTCTTTTCAAATGCATACAGACTGTAATAGACCAGCGGATGTCCACACAGTTCCATAAACTGTTTGGGTGTATCACTTTGCATTCTTCTTCCACTGCCTGCCGCAAGTACGATCGCTGTATAGCGTTTCCTGTTTTCCATCCGGTCATTCTCCCAATTTCAGATTCGGAACAGCGTTCAGATCCAGCCCTGCACGTTTTCCCGCAATAAAGTCATAATATGCCGCAGCACCTATCATCGCCGCGTTATCGGTGCACAGAATCGGCGAAGGATGATAAAATTTCACCCCTTCTTCACGGCACATCTGTTCCATGGCCGCACGGATTACTCCGTTGGATGCAACTCCGCCGGCAATTGCAAAACTGTCCATATGATATTCGCGGATTGCATGCCGCGCATGATCCACCAGCACATCCGTCACCGACTGCTGGAATGATGCTGCAACATCCGCCTGATTAATTGGAAGATTTTTCATCCTGCATCCGTTCAGATAATTCAGCACCGCAGACTTTAATCCACTGAAACTGAAATCATATACCCCATCTGCAATCTTTGCCCGCGGAAAGGAAATTGCCTTCGGATCTCCTTCATGGGAAACTTTTTCAATTTTTGGTCCTCCCGGATATCCCAGCCCGATTGCGCGTGCCACTTTATCAAATGCTTCTCCTGCCGCATCATCCCTGGTCCGTCCGAGGATTTCATACGTTCCGTAATCCGTCACTTTCACAAGGTGCGTATGCCCTCCAGAGACCACAAGACATAAAAACGGTGGTTTCAGATCAGGATTTTCAATATAATTTGCGCTGATATGTCCTTCTATATGATGTACCCCTACCAGCGGAATGTTCGCAGCATAGCTGATCGCCTTAGCCTCTGCCACGCCAACCAGCAGTGCACCAACCAACCCCGGCCCGTAAGTCACACCAATCGCATCCATATCCTGTAATGTCATATCTGCATCCGAAAGTGCCTGTGCGATTACCTGATTGATCTTTTCAATATGCTTTCTCGATGCGATCTCCGGTACAACCCCTCCATATAATGTATGGAGAGCAATCTGTGAAGAAATTACATTCGAACGCATATCCCGGCCATTCACCACAACTGCCGCAGCGGTTTCATCACAAGAGCTTTCAATTGCAAGTATTTTTATAGTCTGTTCTGTGTCACTCATTTTTATTCTTCCTCTGTCGAATTCCCCTTGATTTTATAAAATGTACGGATTTTCCAGTCTCCGTTATCGTCTTTTCTAAGCACATACATCTGGTAGGTTTTATCAAACTTTTTATTTTCTTCCGTAAAATAAGAAGCTGTGACATATGCCAGTTTATCCCCGTTGCTGTCATCCGTCAGGTATTTTACATCATCGCTGTCACATACATTGGTCTGACGGATCTTAAAGGAACGGTTCTTGTAATCCGCAATGCTTGTCTCCACCGACTTCTTGTAATCATCCTTGGAATTGTTATCGGCAAGATCCTGATCAAAAAGCATACGCGCCTGATCAATCAGCTTGTCGAACTCATCATCCGTATAATTTCCGGAATAATAACTGGTAATGATCTGGTTATACAGTTTAATCACTGCGCGCGGAGTTTTCGGATAATCATCCGTCAGATTTTTTTCATTGATTCTCTGAACCACCGTCAGATTTTCTTTCGATGCCTGTGAACCATCGCTGTTTTTCATGAAATAAAATCCCACGCACAATAAAACAACACATACTGCTGCTGCAACGGTAATCCCAACTTTCTTCATACGCCTATTCCTCCTCAAATGTTAATTCCACACTCTTTCCATCTTTGCCAAGGTATGCATTTGCGAAAATATCCCGCACCTGTGGCATATAATCCTCCGCCCTTACCAGAGACGGAGAAAAATGGGTCAGCCACAGTTCTTTAACTTCTGCACGCTTCGCCATATCTGCGGCCTCATAAAACGTCATATGTTTGTACTGTTTTGCCTTATTTAACTTTTCTTTTTCTGCATACATGCCTTCACAGATAAATAAATCCGATTCTTTTGCAGCGTTTACAATGGTATCCAGCGGACGGCTGTCTGTACAATACGTCACTTTCAGACCTTTTCTTGCCGGTCCGAGTACCATCTGCGGCTCATAGATCACACCATCCTGCTCGATGGTCTCCCCTTTCTGCAGGCGGCTCCATAATTTCATCGGAACATTCTGTTCTCTGGCACGCTCCACCGAAAAACGTCCCGCACGATGGATTTCCACCGAATATCCGTAACAAATGACATTGTGCTTTACACGGAACGCATGAATGTCATATCCCTGGATAGAAAAAGATTCTTCCGGCTGTGTCAGTTCTATACAATTGATCTCAAACGGAAGTTCCGGTGCAATTGTCCGCAGTGCCGTCACGACACGTGTGAGTCCTTTGGGCCCGATGATCGTAAGCGGTTCTGTTCGCTCCGCATTTCCCATCGTCAGAAGAAGCCCCGGAAGACCGCTGATATGATCCGCGTGAAAATGTGTCACGCAGAGAATATCGATCGGTTTAAAGCTAAGTCCCGCCTCTTTGATTGCAATCTGGGTTCCCTCACCGCAATCGATCAGCAAACTGCTCCCATTATATCTGAGCATAAGTGATGTCAGCCACCGGTACGGCAGCGGCATCATTCCTGCAGTTCCTAACAAACATACATCTAACATAATCGTTTCCACTCCATAATATCTGCATCCTCTCTGGGAAACTGATAAAAATTTTTTCGCACTCCAATTTTTTCAAATCCACATGTCCGGTATAAGTGTATCGCCGGCTCATTTCCGGAACGTACTTCAAGTATGATCTGGTCAATTCCATGTTCATCTGCCCATTGCTGCATCCTAAGAAGAAGCTCTCTTCCACAGCCTTTTTTACGCATTTTCCGTGTCACTGCCACATTGGTAATCTCTCCCTCCGGCGGCATCCGGTACATGCCAATATAACCTGCGATCTGAGGATCTTCCGCCACGAAAAATATGGCATCTTTCATTCCATCCAGAAATCCCTGTTCACTCCACGGCTGGGAAAAACATTCTTTTTCAATTTGTGCAACAGCCGGAATGTCTTCCGCGGTCATCTGCCGTATTCTCATATGCGAAAATCCCTTGCCTTTTCCTGGCGTTCTCTTTCCGCCTGCGACAGGCGCAGATAATCCGGCTTGTGTGCAGCTGCATCCTCAGCCTTTCCCTGCTGGTATAAAATGCCGCCAAGTACCGCAACACATGCCGCGCGCTGCTTATTGCAATGTGCGGGTGCAAACAGGTATGGTACCTGTAAATTTTCTTTCAGGTAATCGGCAAAAACCGGCACACCATCGCCCAAAAATACGGTTTTCTTTCCACTTTCATTGATCTTTGCGGTAATTTCATCGATTCCTACCGCACACTGTGGCAGAAGTGTCTGCATCTGTCCATCGGAGAAAGTATACAGTCCGGTATACGTCTGCTGCCGGCGCGCATCCATAAGTGGACATATCTGTTCCCCGCACCCCCACAGATTGTATGCCAGCGCATCCACAGTCGGCACGGAAACAATCTGTTTGTTCAGGGCAAGAGCGAGTCCCTTGGCCGTTGCAGAGCCGATCCTGAGTCCCGTAAAAGATCCAGGTCCTGCGGACACTGCAATCACATCAATCGTATTCAGATCAAGTTCTATCATTTTTGCGACTTCATCCAACATTGGGAGAAGTGTCTGTGAATGTGTTTTTTTATAATTGATGGTATATTCTCCCAGCAGATTGTCGTCTTCCGTGACTGCAACCCCTGCCACCAGTCCTGAGCTGTCCAACGCTAGTATTTTCATATTCTGTCCTCTATCTGTCTAAAATTGTTATTTTTCTGTAGTCAAAACCTTTTTCCAGGTCTTTTTCAATGGTGATCTCCCGGTAATGATCCGGCAATATCTCTTCAATCAGATTGGCCCACTCAATCATCGTCAGACCATCACCGTAAAAATAGTCCTCATATCCGATCTCGTCCATCTCTTCGATATCCCCGATACGGTAGACATCAAAATGATAGAACGGCATCCGCCCCTCTTCATATACCTGGACAATGGTAAATGTCGGGCTGCAGATCGGCTCTTCAATTCCAAGTCCCTGTGCGATTCCCTGTGTAAAAACCGTCTTGCCGACTCCCAGATCCCCGACAAGGGTATATACCTCCCCAGGCTGTGCCTCTCTTCCGAATTTTCTTCCGAGCTCTAAAGTTTCCTCCGGGGAAAAAGTTTCAAATTCCATAACTTTTTTATCCTGCATACTGCCTCTACGCCTTCATTCTGAGTTTATATTTTTCCAGTTTCTGTTCTGCAAGTGTCCGGAACGCTGCATACTGATCTCCAATCTGCTCCATAGGAATAATATATGCGCTTTTCCGATTGCTGTAGATTAAAATCTGCTTTGCATTCGCTACAATCTTATAAATTGCCTGCCACTCCATATCCCCAGTTTCTTTTCCCTGGGATACATGAATATTTTTCTCTGTAATTTCATAATGCAGTGTGCCGGCAAGCACCTTGTTTGTCTTCAGGGTCTCCTTTGCCCGAAACCACAGTGCAACCGGGATATAAAGAAGAAACAAAAATCCTACTGCAATATAGAGCAGGGTGTAAGATGTTTTTCCATTCTGAAAACTGATTCCAGCCATAACAAATCCAAGAATTCCAAGTGCAATGGAACTCCATCCCTGAAACCCGGTATACGTCTGGTACATATTAAACCGATACAGGTCTTTGGGTGATAATGTAACATCAAATGACGCTTTCATGTCTTCTTCTCCTATCCAAAATAAATGATAAGGCTTTCTGCGTATCACACAGAAAACCATTACGTTGTATCATATTATAACAATTTTCCAAACAAAAGAAAAGAGAAAAAAAAGGAGCACCCCACGGGTGCTCCCAAAACCATTTAGTATTCACTTAAACGTCCCTTTAAAACTGGAGATAACGGTTTGTAAATCAGCATACAGATGACAACTGCAATCAGTCCTTTTACAATTGTAAATGGAAGATTAAAGCAGATCAGGCACTGCAGTACACTTTTCATGGATGGTGCAATCGCCTGATACATCTGCAGGATGGCTTCCTCTGCCATACCAGCCTTGTAATATACCGGGTAAACCACAAAATAATTGGAAAACACACTGACTATTCCCATGACCAATGCTGCAACCAGACCACTGACTACTGCACTCTTTTTGGTCTTTTTATGTTTGTAGATATTACCTGCAATTGCCACAAACACGGCTCCGAGAATAAAATTGGAAAGTTCTCCAACAAACATACTGTTTGAAAATGCCAGATGGAGAACGTTCTTGATCAGACAGATCAATACCCCACACACTGGTCCGAGCGCAAAGCTTCCAAGTAGTGCCGGCAGATCCGAAAAATCAAATTTGATAAATGATGGCATGATCGGAATGGCAATCTCCAGATACATAAGCACGAACGCTACGGCAGAAAGCATCGCTGTAACCGTAATATAGCGTACTTTTGTATTCATGCCTCCCTGTTTTACTGCTGTCTTTGTCTGTTCACTCATACGAACTCTCCTTTCAGAATCAACGGAATTCCAGAGGAGTGTTGCCTGCATATATGATCAGGAAATAAAAAACCGATAGATTTCTCTATCGGGGTTCTTTTTCTATCATACAGTCAACAATGCAAACATTAATTTGCACTTTTTCTTCTCTCATCCAGACTATACTGTCGGTACCGGAATCTCACCGGTTCGGCTGCAAAAAGCAGTTCACGGACTATACCGTCGGTCGGGAATATGCGTCATCCGCAGCACCCTGCCCCGAAGAATTCCTTCTTTAATTTTTCATCGTTATTATATTCACATTGTCCGAAAATGTCAACACCGGCTGGACTTTTTCCCATTCATTTGCTAACATAATTTCCATGAAGATTTCAAATATATTACGCACGGACAAAACTTTAGATTTTTCTTTTTATATCATTGGCTGGGTATGTCTTATTCTCGCACTCGTGCTCGGACTTGCATGGAAAAGCGGTTATTTCCTGTGGATATTTCCTCCGGATGGCTGTGTCCTGCACAATCTGACCGGGTACTACTGTCCCGGATGCGGCGGCACACGCGCAATTCATGCCCTGCTGCACGGACATATTGTGCGCTCTTTCTTTTACCATCCGATTGTTGTGTATACCGCTGTCTTTTTCGGCTGGTTTATGCTGTCCCAGACCATAGAAAAAGCATCCCGCGGGCGTCTTGCCATCGGGATGCATTATCGTGATATTTATCTGTGGATCGCGCTTGCCATTGTACTGCTCAACTGGCTGGTCAAAAATCTGTTTCTCGCCGTCTTTGGCATTGCACTTCTTGGATAAACATTCTATTTCTGATTTTTCAGTTCCTGCTCCAGCTCATGCGGACGCAGATCCACACCGCGAGATGCATCTCCTTCCGGGTCTTTTCCAAATGCATAATCATTTCCCGGCAGAATCGCATTGAGCACGATTCCGGCAATCGCTGCGATGGCAAGGGATGTCAGGGTAATGGAAGTGCTTCCAATCGTAAAGGTCAGTCCATCTGAGAATCCGAGACCGGAAACTAAGATCACACCTGCAATAATGAGGTTTCTGGACTTGGTGAAATCCACATGGTTTTCAACCACATTTCTTACACCGATAGCAGAAATCATACCGTAAAGAATAAAGCTGACACCGCCAATAATGGATGCCGGCATCGAAGCAATAATCTCTGCTACTTTCGGGATAAAACTTAAAACGATCGCATAACATGCCGCAAGACGGACAACCTTCGGATCATGTACACGGGACAACTCCAGAACGCCTGTGTTCTCTCCATAGGTTGTATTTGCGGGTCCTCCGATCATTGCAGAAATGGAAGTTGCAATTCCATCACCGATCAGGGTACGATGCAATCCCGGGTCCTCAATAAAGTTCTGTCCTACCGTTGCAGAAATCGCGGAAATATCTCCGATATGCTCCATCATGGTCGCAATGGCAATCGGTGCCATGATAAGAATCGCTGTAAGATTAAATTTCGGCAGGATAAACGGTGGAAGTCCGACAACAGCCGCCGAGGAAACGCCGGAAAAATTTAAAATAACAGATCCGTCCGGATTCGTAAAACCAAGTCCCTGCAGAACCAGTGCGAACACATACGAAATCACTACACCGAGAAGAATCGGAATAATCTTGAACATTCCTTTTCCCCAGATATTGAAAATAATGATGACCGCCAGTGCCACAATTGCAATGAGCCAGTTTGTGGATGCATTGCTGACCGCAGACGGTGCAAGGCTCAGTCCGATACAGATAATGATCGGGCCGGTTACCACCGGTGGAAGGAAACGCATCACACGTTTTACGCCAACGCACCGGATGATCAGTGCAAGGATCAGATACAACAATCCTGCCACAACAATTCCGCCACACGCATACTGCAGTTTTTCTTTATCTGCCATATTGGCAAATATCCCGGTATCCAGTGCCGCAACGCTGGAAAAGCCTCCCAGAAAAGCAAATGAAGATCCCAGAAAAGCAGGAACCTTAAATTTGGTACACAGATGGAAAAACAAGGTACCGAATCCTGCACAGAACAATGTCACCTGTACGGACAATACCTGTGAGGTACTCTGAAAATAGCTGTTTACCAGAATCGGTACAAGAATTGTCGCTCCGAACATAGCGAACATATGCTGCAGACCAAGCAGCAGCATTTTCGGCGTACCCAAAACCCTGGCATCTCTTATAATGTCTTTTTGTTGGTTCATTATGAAAAACTCCTCCTAATAATAGTATATTCTAATATCCGGCAATCAGCCGGAGCATTAGCTTATGTTTGATGGGATCTCCCCGACCACATCCAGATAAAAAATAACCAGTGTCTGTGACTGGTATGGATATACCCAGAGTGACCCGATGCCTAAAGACAGCAGACACAGTATCTGCAATCCGATAAAGCTCAGATAAATATAAAATAATCTTCCTTTATTTCCCTTCATGATCTGACGGCTGATCTTTAATGATTCGCGTGCCTTCATCTGCGGATGATCCAAAAGCAGATACAATGCCAGTGCATACCACATCTGCACGAAAACTGCCAGAATCGTGCTCACAATACCAAGTATCACCAGTACTGCAATCGCCGCAGGCGACTTGTCCAGGACAAAAAATAACACAGCACCTGTGATCACAGGAATACAGCTGATCAACGTTGCAATAATCAAAAGTAGTCCTGCAATGATATAACGGTCCGGGTGATTTTTAAACCCGTAAAATACCATGCCAAGTGTCATTTCTTTTTTCCGTGCAAGTGACAGATGAAGCTGAAGGATTCCGACAGACAATACCATGCTTAAAAGTGTGATCAAAAATTCCGCCACATAAAACATGATCGTCACCGGAAGCGGCTGTGCATCTTTCTGCAACATGGAAAATGGGAGTTCTACCGCCAAAGGAATCAGTGTGGCGGCAAGAAAAGCTCCCATTGGTATTTTATAATTTCCATTTAAATTGTCTCTTGCGATTCGTTTTAATTCTTTGCAAGGTAGGTTCATTTGTTTATACTCCGTTTCTGTAACTGATTGCTTTTCTCATTATAGCATGGCTATGCAGATGCAACAATCTTTTTATTTTGCCATAAACTGCTTCATCAGTTCATTATAATCCATGCCCTGCATATCAGAATAGGCCTTTAAAAATCCATCGATACTTCCATACTGATGGATGGCATACCCCAGAACGGATGCATACAGTACAATTGTTGCAATTAATGCAATGATCCCCAGGATCATTCCGATCTGTGCTTTCGAAGTATAAGACATCATGCCTCCGCGGGAAAGTGTTGCAAAAATAACCGCCAGAGCCCCACACGGCACAGCAAGATACAGACAGGTGCAGCTTAGTAATGCAATTGATCCAAGTATCAGGGAAGCTGCCTCCATGCGTGCAGATCTCCGGCTGCGATACGGCTGATTCGGATTTGGTTGATAAGATGATCCATACATATCCATAATACGTTTTCCTTTCTTTTTAGGATTGCTTTTATTGTAACATTTCATATATAATAGGGAAAGTATTATTTGACAGGAAAGGACTATTAAGGGGAAAATTTATGGATATTAATACAAAAATTGCGGAAGAACTCGGCATCCGGAAAGAACAGGCAGCCGCTGCTGTGAAACTCATTGATGAAGGATGCACGATTCCCTTTATCGCACGTTACCGGAAAGAAGCTACCGGTGCACTGAGTGATGAAATCTTGCGAAACCTTTATGACCGTCTGGTGTATCTGCGAAATCTGGAAGATAAAAAGCAGACGGTACTTGCCTCCATTGAAGAACAGGGAAAACTGACGGAAGAACTACGTGCACAGATTCTTGCCGCCGAAACACAGGTAGCCGTGGATGATCTGTACCGCCCGTACCGTCCGAAACGCCGCACCCGTGCGACGATCGCAAAGGAAAAAGGATTAGAGCCACTCGCCAACCTGATCCTTTTACAGAAAATGACAGTTTCTCCTCTGGAGGAAGCCAAAAACTATATAAACCCGGAAAAAGAAGTTTCCACTGCAGAAGATGCCTTAAACGGTGCAAAAGATATCCTTGCAGAGTCGGTCTCCGACAATGCCGATTTCCGTACCCATATCCGGGAACTGACTATGAAGCACGGACAGCTTTTATCCGCTGCAAAAGATCCCGAAGCCGAATCCGTCTATGAGATGTATTATGAATTCAGCGAAAGTCTTTCAAAGCTTGCCGGACACCGGATTCTTGCCATCAGCCGTGGAGAAAAAGAGAAATTCCTCATAGTAAAAATTGATGCACCCGTGGATCGGATTCTTTCCTATCTCGACCGTAAACTCATCACCGCACCTTCTGCTCCCACAGCAGCTGTACTGCATGAAGTTACAGAGGATGCTTACAACCGGCTGATTGCACCTGCCATTGAGCGCGAGATCCGAAGCGATCTGTTTGAGAAGGCAGAGGACGGGGCCATCCGTGTATTTGGCAAAAACTTGGAGCAGCTTCTCATGCAGCCTCCAATTGCCGGACAGGTTGTACTTGGCTGGGACCCGGCATTTCGTACCGGCTGTAAACTTGCGGTCGTTGATCCGACCGGAAAAGTGCTTGACACGACTGTGATCTACCCGACTGCTCCGCAGAATCGTGTAGAGGAAGCCAAGGCCGTATTAAAAAAGCTGATATCCAAATACCATATTACGTTAATCTCTTTAGGAAACGGTACTGCTTCCCGCGAATCCGAGCAGATCATCGTACAGCTTCTCAAAGAGATTCCGGAACCGGTACAATACATCATCGTAAACGAAGCCGGTGCCTCCGTATACTCTGCCAGCAAGCTGGCAACCGAAGAATTCCCGCAGTTTGATGTCGGACAGCGAAGTGCCGCATCCATGGCGCGCCGCCTACAGGACCCACTCGCAGAACTGGTAAAAATCGACCCGAAATCCATTGGTGTCGGACAGTACCAGCATGACATGAACCAGAAGAAACTGACCGAAGCGCTGGATCATGTCGTGGAAGACTGCGTAAACCGTGTCGGTGTGGACTTAAACACCGCTTCTGCCTCCCTGCTGGAATATGTCTCCGGTGTGAGCAAAGCCATTGCCAAAAATATTGTCCTCTACCGCGAAGAAAACGGAAAATTTGCCTCCCGTTCCCAGCTTCTGAAAGTAGCCAAGCTTGGACCAAAAGCCTATGAACAGTGTGCCGGCTTCATGCGCATCAGTGACGGAAAAAACCCTCTGGATGCCACCGGTGTACACCCGGAATCCTACGCAGCCACAAAACAGCTGCTGGAAACACTCGGCTATACGCTTTCGGATGTGACAGACCGCAATGTTGCCGGGATCTCGAAAAAAGTCCGGGATTACAAAAAGCTTGCACAGGATCTGGAAATCGGCGAACTGACTCTCCGGGATATCGTAAAGGAACTGGAAACGCCTGCCCGTGATCCGCGTGAGGATATGCCAAAACCAATCCTGCGCAGTGACGTGCTCGAGATCAAAGATCTGACTCCGGGCATGGTATTGAAGGGAACCGTGCGAAATGTCATTGATTTCGGTGCCTTTGTTGATATCGGAGTCCATCAGGATGGTCTGGTACATATCTCGCAGATGTGTGACCGCTTTATCAAGCATCCGCTGGAGGTCGTCAGCGTCGGGGATATCGTGGAAGTGAAAGTTCTGAGTGTGGATGTGAAAAAGCAACGGATTCAGCTTACAATGAAGATCTAACATTCAGGAAACAATTTTTAAAGAGAGGTCATATCCTGTCATGGTTGTGGCCTCTTTTTTGGTCACCCTGCCAGCGGATTATTGACCACTGGTACAGATTCTCAACTTTTTGGTATTTATAGTTGATTTCTGCATGCAAATAAGATATTCTGTCTTTAACACATATAATTCCAAATCTGATGAGTCATTCGCTCGTTTATCCACTGGAATTTTAATTCAATACAGGATCAAAAACGACTCGGTTTTCCCGTTTTTTTCGGTTGTAAAACTATGTTGTTTTGATATATACTAAAGGAAAGGCAGGATACTACATGGGGAACACTGACATTGTGACAGCTCCGCTGTCAGATGCCAACGAGAAAAACACTACAGAACACAGCACTATTTTTGATGATGTATTCCGGACAATCGCACAGAAAATGCCGCAGCTTCTTATTCCGCTGATTAACGAAGTTTTCCACACTTCCTACAGCGAGGAGGATCATTTTGAACAGTTGCGGAACGAACATTATGAAAAATTTGGAACTGTGGTCACGGATTCTATTATCCGGATCGGCAACCATATTTATCATCTGGAGTGCCAGTCCTCAAAAGACAAAACGATGGTCATACGCATGTTTGAATATGATATTTCAATTTCTATTGAGCACGCTTCTTTTGAATCAAATGATATCTGGGAAATTGAATTTCCGCAGTCATGTGTACTTTATATCCGCAATCACCGTTCACTTCCGGATTTTCACGAAGCGATTGTGAAGTTTGCGGACGGTCAGAAAATTCGTTACCGCGTTCCGATCATACAGGCAAAGAAATACACGGTCGATCGGATTTTTGAAAAACGGCTGCTGATTCTGCTTCCATATCATATCTTACGGTATGAACACTTTTTGAAGCATAACGGAACGGATTTAAAGAAAGTGCAGCATCTGCTCGACGATTTCCGGGAGATCAACCGAAAGCTGGAGGAAACATCTGAGAAGGAACAAAAGTCACATCTTTATATGGATATGATCGTTTTGATTGAGGAGATTGCGGATTATATTATTCCGGAGGATAATGAGATCAGGAAAGGATTGGGTGAAATTATGGGTGGTAAGATTTTGAAATTACGCTCTGAAGAGTTGTTAGAGCAGGGAAGAATTGATGCAATTCAAAATATGATCGATCTTGGTCTGACCAAAGAACAGATTTTAAAGAAATATTCTTTGGAAGAATATGAAAAAGCATTGAATTCTATGTCGGTAAAAGTATGACGTAATCCATCTATAACTATATCTTCTAATATCTATGCTATGAGATGTATTCTAATTATATCTCATAGCATTCATGAAAGAACATTCGTTCAAATTATCATTATAATTACAATTTCATACGTTTGATCATAACTGCTTTTGTTTCTTACACTTTCCATATTGTAAAAACAGATGCTTATGATATATACTAAAGGAAAGGCAGGATACTACATGGGGAACACTGACATTGTGGCAGCTCCGCTGTCAGATGCCAACGAGAAAAACACTACAGAACACAGCACCATTTTTGATGATGTGTTCCGGACAATTGCACAAAAGATGCCACAGCTTCTTATTCCGCTGATCAATGAAGTTTTCCACACTTCCTACAGTGAGGAGGAACCCTTTGAACAGCTGCGGAATGAACATTATGAAAAATTCGGAACCGTGGTCACGGACTCCATTATCCGGATCGGCAGCCACATTTATCATCTGGAGTGCCAGTCCACCAAAGATGAAACGATGGTCATCCGTATGTTTGAGTACGATATTTCCATTGCGCTTGAGCATGCTTCTTTTGCGAAGCATGCGGTCTGGGAAATTGAATTTCCGCAGTCGTGCGTACTTTACATCCGCAATCACCGTTCACTTCCGGATTTTCACGAAGCGATTGTGAAGTTTGCGGACGGTCAGAAAATTCGTTACCGCGTTCCGATCATACAGGCAAAGAAATACACGGTCGATCGGATTTTTGAAAAACGGCTGCTGATTCTGCTTCCATATCATATCTTACGGTATGAACACTTTTTGAAGCATAACGGAACGGATTTAAAGAAAGTGCAGCATCTGCTCGACGATTTCCGGGAGATCAACCGAAAGCTGGAGGAAACATCTGAGAAGGAACAAAAGTCACATCTTTATATGGATATGATCGTTTTGATTGAGGAGATTGCGGATTATATTATTCCGGAGGATAATGAGATCAGGAAAGGATTGGGTGAGATTATGGGTGGTAAAATTTTAAAGTTACGGTCGGAGGAACTGTTGGAGCTTGGAGAAGCTCGAGGGGAAGCCAGGGGGGAAGCCAGAGGCAGGCTTACCGGACTACATGAAGCCAAAATTGATGCAATTCAAAATATGATTGATCTTGGTTTAACCAGAGAACAGATTTTAAGAAAATATTCTCCAGAGGAATATGACGAGGCATTGCGGTCTATGCCTGAAAAAGTATAGTCAGATCCACTCCTGGCACATACCTAAAACCTCCTGTGTAATGCAGATATGGGCAGAACCCGGAAAATCGGGTTCTGCCCATTCGTAACTATTCACAAATCTTATATCAGTTTTTAACGTTTACACAAAACTTAAAACAGTCTCATCTCTTTCGTTCTTTCCATCGTGGAATACAATAGCTTCTCCTATGTTTTCCTTTGCTGATGCGTAAGTTGATACCACCGCCTTGCTTCATCATCAAGCACACTCTCCACTTCCTGAATATAAACTCTCTTTTCATCGGTTAACGACTGAGAATCTGCGCATTTTATTGCATTTACCCTTTGAATCTGTAACAAGCGATTACAGTTATTTCGGAATAATGACCATTTTTCCACACTACGCGTCATAACAAGAAAGGATTCTATAACCACAATGGCAGCAGAAACAATTGCCAAAATTACCGGATATTTTTTCACCACGCTGATCATCTGCAAAACAGGAATACTGGCTGCAAGCGCAATTTTAATAATCGTAAACGCATAATAAAACTGCTTACACTTCTGCGCTCTTATGTGATAATACTTGATATACGATTGCACAATTTTATCGTAATCATCCATATATCCCGGATAATAATATTGTGTTATTTCATTTTCTTTGAACTTTTCCACACTTCATTTATTCCTCTTCATTTTATCCACCATCTCATTCCAAACATCCTTATTGGATAACATCATATCTTTGTTCTCATCGAAAATTCCTCCGACATATTTTGTATACATATCCCATATAAGCTGCATATTTCTTCGGGTTGCTTCATGTTTTGCATATTTTGAAACCCATCGCATAAGATATCCAAATTCTTCTGTTGGATGCAGCCAGTCATTTCCCATCACTTCTTTAATGAAAGCATCTTTTGTTATGTACTTTCTTCCCATATGAATATTATAAGCATTTCTCTGGCTAAACTGATAAATCCATTCTGCTGTCATCGGACGAATTATATAACACGTCTGTTTGTCTATTTGCCGGGATATATAAGGAATTTCTGTCACCTCCAAAAGGGAAAATTCTTCTGGATATTCTGTGAAAAAGCTGCCTTGTAAATCGCTCCATGAACGCAGATAAAATTCTCTGAGTGAGTTATATTTTTTCCCAGTTGGTAATTTCTTTTCAAATTTCCAAAAAACTACCCTCTTATTTTCTTTTTCCCCACGAACATTAACAGCAATCTTTTGTTTTTCCAATTCTTCTCTATCCTGTAACAGTTTCCACAGAAAGTTTTCTATAATAATTCCATTCTGTATCAGATAATAGAGTACATGGTCATCTTCTTTCTCATTTATATTTTCATTAAATTTCCATTCATCCTGTTCCAGATGCATATGCTGCATAATCCATGTCTGAACATCCGTATGCTGATATGTTTTTAATTCCTCTGCTGTATAGGAACTGCGATCATTCGATGCGACCAATAATCCTCCACCTTTTTCTTTTCGCTGAAAATATTCCTTATACACCTCCAGTATATTCCGCTTAATTTCCTTTATGGATATATCTGCCAAATTTAATCCCTGAGAAAATCCTTCGTTTTCTCTCAGAACCGGTGCCTCCTCTAACTTTCCCTCTAACTCCCCATTTGTTGGTTCTATTTGTTCTACTTCGCGCACTGCTTCTGACAACACATCGTCTGGAATTTTTTTCTTCTTAATACTAATTTGATACCCATCAATCAAATCTGTCTTGTAATCTTCCAAATTTTTTTCTATATATTCCCAAAATATATCCATATCACTATCCGGCAAATATAACATTTGCAATAAGCGCATCTTCATATCATACTCACCTGAATGCTCCAATGATGAATGGAAATATAACTGCAAATAACGAACGATATACTCCTCCAAGGAAAAATCTTCCCGAAATTCATTGCGGTGAATCTTTAAATCCCGTTTTGCCTGTAATCCCATAAAATCGAGTGAAATATCCAAAACCTCATCCAAAGCCGATAATGGATTTTCCACTCCTGTCATACGAACATTTTTATAGCAGATAGTCATCTTTCCATTGCTACCAGAAGTTCTCTTTCGAATTGTTACCAAAACTTCTTCTTCACAATCCCATGCTTTCAAATACAACTGGTTTTTGGAAACATTACTTTCATTCCACCTAGATAATATCTGATATCTTTTATCATTCCATGTCAATTCCTTAACATGGTACGGCACCTCGTTTATGTAGTATCTTTTTTTCTCATACCCTTGCACATATACTGCAATGGCGATCAATGGCTCTGGAATAATCTGATTCAAATAACTCAGTAACACCTTTCTCGTATAACCCTTGATATTTTCTTCATCAAATCCAACTTTATCTGCATACACATTGCTCTCAATGTTTTGCCGTTCCACTTCTACCCGATCATATCGAACTTTTGTTTTGTCATTTTGCGCAATCTCACTATTCCACCGCAAAAAAATGTCAACAGGAACTTTGATCTCTATCTTTGTTCCATGATGTCCCAATTGATATTCCTCAGTGATTACTTCTCCACCTGATTTTGGTGCATTCAACGTAATTTTGCGTCCGACGGTTTCATTCTCCGTCTGCGTCATGATCGTTACCGATGAGGTCACCATAAATGCAGATTGAATTCCAATTCCAAATCCACCCGTTGGCCGCATCCATCTTGGCATTTCCTGTATCATCCGGTCGTACTGCCTGCGTCCTCTCCAGCCTGTCCCAATGATAGATATGACTGCCATGCAGTCTTCTTCCATACCAATGCCGCGGTCTTCCACCGTAATTAACAGATTGTCATAATCTCCCGGAATACTTTCCACTTTCAGTTGTACTTCATAGCGATCATAGATTTCCTTTGAAATGTCAAATGGCTGCAAATTTCCCTCTTTTGCCAGCTCCATTATTCTTTCTCCGCACAATCCCTGCATAATATCTTTCCACAACTGCATCCGTGTGGCATCCATCGCGTTCTGCAGATATTCCCGTATAAAATCCATGCGGTTCGTATAAAAATTGGCTCCTGCCAGCAAATCGGTCAGTTTTTCCTTGTCTACCTCAAAACGCTTCTGACGGCCCAGATGATAGGCATGTTTTTTATTGTTGCTGTCTAACAAATACACGTGGCAGTGACTTCGCTTTAACGTACAGCCACGCAGTAATGGAGGTGCGATTTCATTCCAGCTGTAAATCAGATCCTGCACTTCCTGTTCGATCAGGTGAAACCAGTCCTGCGCACACTTACATACCTCGATCTGATCCGACTCAGCCTCTACCTGAATCTCCTCCGAGGTAATGATTATGTGACTGATTGCCTCATGTTTTAGCATATGCGTAGAACTCAGTCCCGGCATCTGTTCCATATGCTCCACGGAGTACAGTGAGAACCGATTGTTCTCTACATCCAGCACATCCCCAAGCCGAAGCAAAGCGGCTGTAAATCTTGGATAAATCAGTTCTGCTCCAATTCCTTTTTCCCGATACCGCAATCGTTCCATGATAGCATCATATCCATCATATGTATGCAATTCCGATACCAGTGCTACAATCTCGTACAATCTTCTCGGCACTTCCGAATTATCTTCTGCAACTACACGTTCTCTTACCTTTACATTGCGTTTGCTGTGCTGTCTTCGGACATAATCCGAAACGAGCCACTTTACATATTCAACAATTCTGTTTGGCCAGCATTCTTCAAAAATATCTTTCCGGTTCTTGTCTTCTGTATGACGCATATTTGTTTTGCTGCGAAGCAGCTCATCCATTTTCTGATAATAAGAAGCTGCCTCTTTCAAATCCGGATCTTTGGATGTCAGACAAGCTAAAAGATATTCCTTAAAATCCGGATCACTCCACAAATCATGTAATTCTTTTCCGGTCAATGCCATTCCGATGTCGTGGGAATACGCAGATTCCAGTAAAAGCCATAAATCCCCTCTGCTCAATTTTACAATGCGTTCATCTCCGATGACCAATTCGATCGTTTCAAGAATACTGACCGAATGGCTGGAGTCATGTTTACTGTAGTGTGCAAAATCATATATGATGGTATCTGTAATTTTACAATACTGGTCTTTGCGGTATCTCCACTCGGTAAGTACATCCAATCCCCGGTTCATATGGGCGCATGCCATCTCAAAACAATATTCTATAAAGGTATCTGCTTTGGAAAGTTTCACAAAACCACTCTCCAGACAACATTCATGCATACAGTCTGCTTTGATTGCTGCAATATATCTTTCGTTAAATCTGTCCCTCATTCCTTATTCCTCCATTATGTATGGCATACTCCTTGCAATGCGATCCAAATCCATATTTTCAAAATAACCGTATCTTACACCTTTTTTTTGTTCTTCCTGCAGGAATCCCCGCATCTGTGCTTCCCATTGCTGAATATATTGTTCTGTGTACTTTTGTTTTCCTCCTCCAGTTGTTCTTCCCTGTATTCTATATAAATTTACATAATACGGAATTTCCAGATATTCTTCCTTAAATTGCTTCCATGCAGCCTGATCTTCTGTTTTCTCATATAAATACTTATACAATGCAACTGCATAAAAAGAGGATACGCGTTCCTCCGCTGATCGTTTTTCACCACCAACAATCTTTACACGTCTTTCCGTTTTCCCCGGTTCTGTTTCATATGGTTCCAAATACAAAGACAGCATAATCCGAATTCCATTTTTTACAATCTCCGCTGCCGTACGTGAACATGCGGTCAATGTCTGCACCTGTGCAGCATAATGCTTCATCTTCGTTACATTTAAAGCGGCAATCATCGTGTGACACAGTTCTTCCATAGGGATTCCATCCAGATACCGTTCTCCTTCCGGTGATTCCTTACAGTTGCCACGCTCTGCGGCAATATCTAACAGATCACTTAATATCCATTTCACTCCCGGTTCCAGTTCACGAAAGCAACTCCACGTTGCTACTGCTATTTCCATATCCTAACTCCCATTCATTTACCAACTGAAATATATGATCATATTCTCTCGTATTTCCATCCAGGTAATCCGCAAGTAAATATCTCACCTGAGCCAGTTTTTTTTCAATACTCCATATAGACCCTTCCGGTTCTGTCTGAAAAAAATCTTCAAAAAAATACAATGAATATGGATCTAATCCATACTCCAAAAACCGTTCATGATAAAAATATGTATTTAATTTTTCAATAAACGAATCATAGTATTCATAAAAATCCTTTGCTCCTGTGCGTATATATAACGCATAAATATATGGAACCACTTGTTTTGCCGTTTCTCCCAGAATTTTAACGGCATTTTCCCCCGGTCGAAACCCTCGTTTTACCAATCCATTTTTCGTATCATTTACAATATAATTACGAAAGCAGCTTTCTTCCTGACACAACAAAATGATCCTTGTCACTACCAGTCTCCGTTCTTCCAGATTCATATCAGGTATTACATTCGAAAGAGAGTTTTCCATCCACTCAATTGTCAGAATATGTTCAAAATCATTGTTGTCCTCAAAACGCTCCTCCGCCAGCCATTCCCGCACACAATACAAGGCTGCTTTCCAATTTTTATCAATCACTTCTTTATGAATATGCGTTTCTTTTTTCATATTCCGGATCAGAAGCCGCTGTTTCATGATTTCCGGATGTTCTGCAAGTTTTTTTAGTGTATCAATCAATTTCTGGGGCGAATGATGCTTCATAAATTCCCAGTCAAAATCCAATACCAAATCATTTTTTTTATAAATTTCATTTTCTATTAAAAATTCTTCAAATTGCTTTCCGACATATAAACTGAAATATAAAATATTGGCGCGATATAATGCCCGATAGAAATTACAGTTTTTTTCCATCAGTAACAGCATCTTTTCTTTCGGAAATTCGTTATTATCCTCATCAACGGGTTCTCCAAGCAGTCTGTTGATGGTCTTTTTTATTTCATTTCCATAATCCGTCTGTTCATACAGGCGGCAAAACAGTTCAACCACTTGAAAATAACTCATAGATTTTACAATTACCTGTGGCACAAACACAATTTTTATTTCATCATTTGCCGGTTCATTATATTTGCATTTTACCGTGCAATCCTCAATCTCTCCCCACAAAGACAGTTCCTGCAAACATGTAATTCCTTCAAAAAAAGAAGCATTTACGTGATAACTGCCTTTTATCTGCGATATATTTTCCACAAAAAACCAATCACGCTGTTTTGCTTTTAATTTTTCCCACATTGATGTCTGCAGTGTCACATAACGATGCGTCTTTTGATTGTCAGCACATGCACTTTCCGCTATAATCGGCAGATCAATGGTCATAGGACACAATTTTTTTTGGAACAGCAACAGTTCGTACACAGAATCATTTGCCAGATCTTCCGGTGTCATCCAAAATCGAAACGCTGCATATGCACGCTGCTTATTCCAAAAATCATTTATAGCCTGCGGAAACAGTTCTTCATGTTCCGGATAAAACTTCTTAAACGCATTCCTTTTTGTAACATTGTCACTATATTTTTCCCAGAAAGACCGGTCACATTCCAATGTCAGAGGCGTCACATCTGCCCCCCAGCTTGAAAGCATAACATAATGATAAAATAAATTGTCACCACGTATCATAACATCGTCAAATAACAGGATCTGCCGGTTTTCAAATAACAATTTAACAGCCGTCGGGTTCTTATCATCTGGTACAATCCCATCCAGTATTTTTGTCATATACCGGTCACTGTAGATTTCAAATTCTCCAAACACATGCAATGGATCATTCTCTGCAAGTTCCCATTTGTGTTCTTCATATTCATCAAAGAGCATACGAAACAGCCAATAACCTTTTCGGGTAATGGAAACGAGTATTGGAAGATTCGTATGATCTTTATCCTTTTCCTTATTTCTTTTGATATATTCATTCAGCAATTCTAAAATTGCGTTTCTTATTTTTGGATTCAATTTTACTACCACACAGATGTTTTATTTTTAGTATATGCTGCCAACACTTCATTCATACCATAAATAGGGAACCCCAAAAGAGTTCCCTATTAAAATGGCATTTATGAAATTACTGTAACAGAGAAAGTACACCCTGGTTAGACTGATTTGCCTGTGCAAGCATAGACTGTCCAGCCTGTGCAAGAATGTTGTTCTTGCTGTAGTTAACCATCTCTTTTGCCATATCTGTATCACGGATACGAGACTCAGCAGAAGATGTATTCTCGGAAATGTTGTCCAGGTTGTCGATGGTGTGCTCTAATCTGTTCTGTACAGCACCGAGTGCAGATCTCTGGGAAGATACCTTAGAGATTGCATCGGAAATAGCGTCGATTGCGTAGGTTGCTGCTGTACCGTTCTTGTCAGTTACGTTTAAGCCCTTGATTCCAAGGTTTGCAGAATTCATGGTGTCGATGTCGACAGTGATCTTGTTAGTCATGTCAGCATCTGCACCTACATGAAGGCTAAAGCTTAATGTGTTTGCAACTTTTGCAGAACCTGTCTGAATCTTGAATGTGCCAGTACCATTTGTAAGATCTACAGGCGTATTTACAGCACCTACCCCTACCTTAGCAGTTCCTTCAGTATCACCAATCTGGTTAGCAGCTAAAAGCTCTTTTGCAGCTAACTCATAAGCTTTTGCCTTTGTGATAACGGAAGTGTCATTATCGTCAATACCATCGCCAGCAGTTCCACCTTTTGCACCATCATCTTTGATAAGTGTAACGGTCTTTGTTCCAACTGTGATTTTAGAACCTGCTGGAGCGTTGGCTGCTAAATCATCAGCGGAAGCTGTAGCTTTGCCACCAACACTTGTTGCTGTAGCTGCGGTCTGATCTTTCAAAGTAGATGGATCTTCTGAATAATAACCAGCAGTAATTTTTTGACCATCCTGTGTACTTACGTCAGCCTTATACCACTTGTAAGTAGTTCCATTGATTTCAATATCCTGATGGTTTGTATCAATATCTAAGCCGTTAGTACCAAATGCAGATTTAACATCATCAGCAGTGCCACCAATAGTATAGTTCTTTCCACCAATGCTGACAGTATCTCCTGCATTCAGTTCATCCATAACAAATGTAGCAGTTCCATCACCATTGTCTGTAAGTGTTCCCTTTAATCCTGCATCGTGTGCATTCATGTTGACAGTCTTCTCACCGTCATCACCCTTTAACAGGTAAATCTCATTGAATTTGGTTGTCTCAGCAACACGGTCGATCTCTGTATTTAACTGATCAATCTCGTCCTGGATAGCCTTACGGTCTGTATCCTTGGAATTTGTACCGTTTGCTGCCTGAACTGCAAGCTCATTCATACGCTGTAACATGCTGTGAACTTCTGTTAAAGCACCTTCAGCGGTCTGTACAGAAGATACACCATCCTGTGCATTAGAAGATGCCTTGTCCAGTCCGCGGATCTGCTTTCTCATCTTCTCGGAAATGGTAAGTCCTGCTGCATCATCTGCTGCACGGTTGATCTTGTAACCGGAAGATAACTTCTCGGTTGACTTAGCCTGTGCTCCGGATGTGATACCAAGCATTCTGTTTGCGTTTGCTGCCTGCATGTTGTGTTGTACTACCATACTCATAATAGAATCCTCCTTGAACTCCCACTTTGTGGGGTATTATGTTTTTTCCTCTGGAAATCCTTTTCCTAAGGTGTTCTTATTGCGTCACTTTGCAGTAACGCGTCACAAGCATCTGTGATGCTTTGCAACCTTGTATATTTAGCCATACACCGTTCGATGTACCGCAATAAGCGAAGCGTCCCGGGTGTGCCCCGCCTATTACCAGAATTTAAAACAGATCAGGAGTTAAATTTATCTTTCAAACTCTCTGCATCTTTCTTTGCCTCTGCCTTCATCCGCTCGTTCCACAGGATTCTCTTAATTTCCTGCTGTGCCTCCCTGGAAATGCCCGGCTCTGCATAATAGGTTTCTCTCTTTCGTGCCGGATTTTCTTCCGTGGTACTTCTGGCAATGTTGAGTTCCCGTGGGGCATCAATGAGCAGCCTTGCGTGATTTCCCGAACCACCTACATAGACCACACGGATGTTATCACCAATGTTTACATATTGCCCCTGTTTCAATGAAAGTTTCAGCATTTTGTTACCTCCATGTATGTATTCCATACCCTGTTTCCTCGGGTATGTCCTGCGCATTTTCTTACGCATCTGCATTTTTATAAAATGCTTCTTTTCTTTTTATTTCAAAAATGCGACAATGTTTTATAGAATGTTGCATTTTATATCACAAAAGCACTTTATTTTTGGCTTGAAAGGAGTAATTTTTATGGGAACAACACAACCGATCCGAAACCGACAGGAACTGCAGAATTTCAGTTCATACTACAAGCAGGTAAAACCGCATCTGCGAAATTATACTTTAGTTGTATTGGGATTAAACACTGCACTGAGAATCAGCGATCTATTAAATCTTCGCTGGAGAAGTGTCTATGATTTTAAAAAGAACTGTTTTCGGGATCATCTTTTGGTATGGGAACATAAAACAGGAAAAAGAAATTATATTGCGATAAACCAGAACGCGAAAAATGCCCTGTATCTATATTTTATGGAAAGAACCCCCGATCCGGAGGAATATGTTTTCTCCAAACGGACAAACCCTTATAAACCGCTCAGCCGTTCACAGGCTTACCGCATTATTAAAGAAGATGCCTCACATACAACCAGTGAGGAGGCAATCAGCTGTCATTCTCTCCGGAAAACCTTTGGCTATTATGCATGGAAGGAAGGCGTCCAGCCAGCACTTTTAATGAATGTTTTTAACCATTCTTCGTTTCATATCACGAAACGTTACCTTGGAATTGAACAAGACGAAAAGGATCTTGTCTATCTGAATATTAATCTGTAAAACGTTCGGGGAATGCTTTGTTGCGATACCATGTACAAAGCGTTCAACAAAGCGTTCTCTTTCATAAAATGTTTGACTTTAATCATAAAATGCGTTATTCTGTTTTCAATAAATATCTATATTCCAAATCTGATGCCAGGCCGTTGTTACCAAAAAGGCAGCACGTAGCAATCATGGGGAGCATTTCGCTCATATATCACAATTGGAATTAAAATTTCATAAACGTGTCATAGCAGAACTGTTTCTTATTATTTCATATTGTAAAAACAGACGTTTATGATATATACTAAAAGAAAGGCAGGATACCACATGGAGAAATCTGACATTCTGACAGCTTCACTGCCAGATGCCAACGATGAAACAGCCGATCACAGCACCATTTTTGATGATGTTTTCCGAACAATTGCTCAGAAAATGCCACAGCTTCTGATTCCTCTGATCAATGAAGTATTCCACACTTCTTACAGTGAAGAAGAACATTTTGAACAGCTGCGGAACGAACATTATGAAAAATATGGCACTGTGATTACAGATTCTATTATCCGGATTGGCAATCACATTTATCATCTGGAATGCCAGTCCTCGAAAGACAAAACGATGGTTATACGAATGTTCGAGTATGATATTTCGATTGCGATTGAGCACGCTTCTTATGAAAATGACGAAATCTGGGAAATTGAATTTCCACAGTCCTGCGTTCTCTATATCCGTAACCACCGCGATCTCCCGGACTATCACGAAGCGGTCGTGAAGTTTGCGGATGGACAAAAAGTGCGCTACCGTGTTCCAATTTTACAGGCAAAAAAGTATACCGTTGACCGCATTTTTGAGAAACGGCTACTGATTTTGCTACCGTATCATATTTTACGGTATGAGCACTTTTTGAAGCACAACGGGACGGATACCAGAAAGTTACAACAATTGTTAGCTGATTTCCGTGAAATTAACCGAAGACTTGAAGAAACAGCTGAAAAAGAAAATAAATCACATCTTTATATGGATATGATTGTTCTGATTGAACAGATTGCAGATTATATCATTCCAAAAAACAATACCATTAAGAAAGGATTGGGTGATGTTATGGGTGGCAAGATTTTAAAATTACGGTCGGAGGAATTGCTGGAACTAGGCGAAGCTCGTGGCGAAGCCCGTGGGGAAGCTCGTGGAAAAGCAAAAGGCAGACTTGAAGGCAAACGCGAAGAAAGACTCGATGCAATTCAAAATATGATGGATCTTGGATTGACAAAAGAACAAATTTTAAGAAAATATTCTCTGGAGGAATATGAGGCAGCATTGCGTTCTATGCCAGCAAAAGTATAACCGAAAAGAAAATTTAAAATATTTTCTTTTCAGGGGTTAAGGAATGCTTCCATCGTCCGATATATTATGTGTAAATAAAAATGCAACATTCTATAAAAGAATGTTGCATTTTTATTTCTATATTTTACTCAAACACGATCCTATTTATACTACTTACTTTTTATGGTATCTTCAAACGCTTTCCGCACATCATCATTATGGCTTGTGATAATAAGGACTGCATACTGCCCTTTCGTAAAAACCAACCCATCCTGAATCCGGCTGACCTGCTTCGGTTCATAGGACTGCAGCAAATTATACCGATCCTGCTGATGCTTTGTCAGGCTTTCTTTTGCCTCATCCACATCTGCCTTATCTTTCACGGCAATCACTACAATTTCATCTGCTTTGTGTCCATCCGAAGAATAGCTTACAAAATAACTGTCCACTTTTTTATAGTCCATGTCAGAAATATTGGAAAACTTATCTTCTGCATCTTTTTCTGCGCTGCTGGCATTGAGCATCTCCGGCAGATCCGGATCCGCTGCTTCCATCGCCGTGCGCAGGTCATACATACTGACAGAACCGGAAGTGTTTTTCTTCGCACCACATCCCACACACATTACCAGCATGGTCAGCACCAGCAGAAGTTTCCAACCCGTTTTTTGTTTTTTCATCTGTTATCTGGCCTCCACAGTTTCTTCTGTACTGAACGTTGCCCCATTTTGTGCCGCATCATCCATGGTCATATCCTTATTTCCGATATCAGCACTTGCGCCATCCATCATCATGCCATCTCCGTTTGCAGGTTCCAGTCCCTGAAATGCTTTCTGGACAGCCTTGTCGATTTTTTTCTGTTCTTTTTCGCTGATATTCTGGCTTGTATTGTCCGTGTTATATCCCGGCATGGTAACATTAAACAAATATCCTTTTCCATCCGGATCCTGAATCCAGTTGTAAGTTCCCAGACTGTATGGCATATCCTTATAGTTTCCGGACATCAGGAAATTGTCAATGGAAGAAGCTATGGCATTTGCCACCTGCGCTTTTTCCTCTGTAATATCCTCTTTAAACGCAACCATGACCCCGCCAAGCTTTTTGTCCATAGCAGCACGCAATGCTTTCGGCAGATCATATATACTGTCCACGGTTTTCTTATTCTGGTATGCCATATTGTACTTTAATGAGTTAGCTGCCGGGAAGTAATCGCGATCCCAGCTCTGGGACTGTCCATACATGGCATCCGTCACATTAAAGTTCGCATAATTTCCATTTCCTGCATCGGAATAAATATCGGTAATGTACCAGTCTCCGTCAATTTTTACCACATCCCAGCTATGGAATTTTTCTGTATTATGTTCCACTTTACATTCAATTCCCATCATCTGCATGAACATGCGGAATGTCGTTGCATAACCGACGCATACGGCATTGTGGTATTTTAACACACCGTATGGATTATCACAGTCTTCCTGTGTACTCGGAATAACGGTCAGTGCCCCGGAATCCTGCTGGAGCTTTTTGGTCATCCAGTCATACACCGCCTTTTCCTTTTCAAAATCAGACATGCTGTCCGTAATCTTCATATCTTTGATCGCTTTTTTTGCCATATCAAGGGTTTCTTTTTCTTTGTCTGTCAGCTTTGAAGTATCGCCGGATTTGTAGGCATCCGAAATATTTGTGGTAGGTTTGATCTCATAATTATCTGCGATCTTTACGTAATCCTCGGTAGTCTCAGGATTTTCTTCCTTTTTCTGCTCTGCAATATAGGATTTTAAAGTCACCAGATTAAACGCAGAAATCGTGGTACTTCCCACAACGCCTGCTGCAAGAATCACCGCTACAATCCCTTTCCATGCACCGCCTTTTTTCTTTTCTTTTTGCTCCGGCTGCACCGGATTACTTTTTACGCTTTCATAAGTTTCCATATGTATTTACCTCATATTTTAATTGATGTATTTTTTCTACTGCACCTTTATTATAGCAGTTTCACATCCAAAAAAGGCTATCTTTAAAGAAACTTAAATAAATATTAAGATCCGTCTGTACGAAAAAAAGGACATCCACCGCGAATGTCCTTTTCTCCCATATGGTATCATCTTTATATTGCATCTTCCTCAATATGCTCCCTGCCCTGTGCAATGATTGACCGGACGTGGTCATCTGCCAGGGAATAAAAAACAGATTTTCCCTCCCTGCGGCATTTGACTAACTTATTCTGTTTTAAAATCCGAAGCTGATGGGAAATTGCAGACTGTGTCATTGACAATGCCGCTGCAAGATCACAGACACACACCTCTGCTTCAAACAGGACAAACAGGATGCGGATACGGGTGGAATCTCCAAACACTTTAAATAATTCTGCAAGATCATACAGTTCCGTTTCTTCCGGCATCGTGTCATTCACAATCTTTAGCAGATCCGGATGTACCTGATTTTCACTACAGCATTCAATCTTTTCTTTTTCCATGAAGTTCCTCCTCTCCACCGGAACATTTCCGGCAGAATTATACCCTATAATTTTTTTACAAAAAGTGCGCGGATTGCATTCAGCACAGCAATCACCATAACACCGACATCTGCAAAAATTCCCATCCACATATTTGCAATACCTATCGTTACCAAAAACAGGCAGAGCAGTTTAATCCCGATTGCAAAACAGATATTTTCATATACAATCCGCAGGCACTTTCTTGCGATACGGATTGCTTTCGCAATCTTGAGCGGATCATCATCCATCAGTACCACATCTGCTGCCTCAATCGCCGCATCCGATCCAAGTGCTCCCATAGCGATTCCAACATCAACACGGGAAAGCACAGGTGCATCATTGATGCCATCCCCGACAAAGGCAACGGTACTCTTTTCTTCCCTGGTCCGCAACAGTTTTTCCACTTCGGAAACTTTATCTGCCGGAAGCAGCTGGGAATGTACTTCCGTGATTCCAACCTCCCCTGCTACCTGCTGTGCTACACGGTCATCATCACCAGTCAGCATTACCAGCCGGTGCACACCGGAATTTTTTAGTGCCTGCATGGCAGCCGCCGCATTCGGCTTAATCATATCTGAAATCAGTATATGACCGGCATAGACACCATCGACTGCCAGATGTACGATTGTACCGGTACAGCTGCAGTTGCGGTACGCAATTTTTTCTTTTTTCATGAGTTTGTCATTTCCTGCTGCAACCCTGTGTCCGTCTACCGTTGCGATCACACCGTGTCCACCGATTTCCTGTACATCTGTGACCCGGTCCACATCCAGTTTCCTGCCATAGGCTTTCTGCAGGCTGACACTGATCGGATGTGTGCTGTGGCACTCTGCCAGTGCCGCGTATTCCAGCAGCTGTTCTTCCTCCTTCGTATATACCGGATGTCCAGACACAACCGGACAGCTGCCGGATGCACAGTTTGTTCCATGAATTCCGCAGACTTCAAATACCCCCTGCGTAATTGTTCCTGTCTTGTCAAAGACAACCGTGCGCGTTCCCGCAAGTGCTTCCAGATAGTTGGAACCCTTTACCAGAACACCCTCTGCACTGGCACCTCCGATTCCTGCAAAAAAGCTGAGTGGAATACTGATGACCAGCGCACACGGGCAGCTGATAACCAGAAATGTCAGTGCACGGTAAATCCAGATGCCCCAGTCTGCCGGAAGCCCCATAAACAGCATGCGGACAAGCGGTGGCAGAATTGCCAGTGCCAGCGCGCCGTAACAGACTGCCGGTGTATAATAATGTGCAAATCTGGAAATAAAATTCTCGGAACGTGATTTCTTTGAACTTGCATTCTCCACCAGATCAAGAATCTTAGAAACCGTAGACTCTCCAAACTCTTTTGTGGTGCGGATCTTTAACAGTCCGGAAATATTGATACATCCACTGATGATTTCCTCTCCCACAGCGACTTCCCGCGGAACACTCTCTCCCGTCAGTGCACTGGTATTCAGGGAAGAATGTCCTTCCACAACCACACCATCGATTGGAACTTTTTCGCCCGGCTGTACAATAATCACCGTGCCGATCTCCACCTCATCCGGATCTACTTTTTCAATCTGACCGTCTGTTTCAATATTTGCATAATCCGGCCGGATATCCATCAGATCACTGATATTCCGGCGGCTCTTACCGACTGCATAACTCTGGAACAGCTCTCCGATCTGATAAAACAGCATAACTGCAACGCCCTCTTTGTAATCACCGAGGGCGATCGCTCCGATGGTTGCCACTGCCATCAGAAAATTTTCATCAAACATCTGCCTGTTACAGATTCCTTTCCAGGCTTTCCGCAGAATATCATAGCCGATCACAAAATACGGAACCAGATAGAAAAGAAACTCCAGCCACTTTGGTATGGAAACAACGCTTCCTGCAATCCCGATGATAACCAGAAGCACTGCTGCCACAATAATTCGTTTCAATACTTTTTTCTGCTTTTTATTCATGGTGCCCTCCAATCTGACTGATACCTATGGAAAAAGCCGGATTTAAAGAAAGATCTCACAATCATCTTCCACTTTCTTACAGTTCTTTAACACATCCTGCATAACCGCTTTTGCATCTGCACCCTCTTCAAATTCTACGTTCATCTTCAGTGTCATGAAATTTACAGTCGCATCCTTTACTCCAGTAGTAGCTTTTGCAGCTTCCTCCATTTTATTTGCACAGTTTGCACAATCCACATCAATTTTGTAAGTTTTCTTCATCGTCGGTTTCCTCCATACTTTCCTTTTTCATTTTATCATTCTTTCATATGAGCATTTGTTCATATGTTTGATTCTATTATAGCGTAAAGTTCGTAAATGTCAATATATTTTTAATACGCTGGGATTGTTTCGGAATTGAATTTTCCAGACCATTTTTTTAATAAACGATTTGCATGTGTTTTTTAAGAAAATCAAGTGTTCTATCACTTTCCAAATTGATAGTGGACATATAGAAAATAAAAGATTGATTATGTCCCACTTGCATCGTGTGTTGGGACATATATGATATATTTTTCCAACTATGTCCCACTTATCACCGCCATCGGGACATATTCATATACTTTCTTGATATATGTCCCTCATCTCTATTCTTTTGGGACATATCACATACTTTTTTCACATATGTCCCACTTTCTTTTAGGTTCGGGACATATCTCATAACTTTTTTCACATATGTCCCATTTAAACATCTTCCCCGTATTCACCGTCTGTTTCCGGTTCTTCATAATCATCTGAGCCATCATAAATGTCCTGCATCAATGGTTCTTTTACTATCTTTTTCTTTCCGATAAGCACTGCCGCTACAGCTGCGGTAATCGGTACGGTCAGCACAACCCCAAGAGTTCCCGAAAGTCCCTGCATGATTTCTGTTCCGATTACATAAGAATTGATCAGCTGATTATAACTCAGATTGTATGCATAATTGACAACGAGCGTAGACAACGAACCACCGACATAGGCAAAAATCAGTGTATTTGCCATGGTTCCCATCATATCGCGCCCCACACGGATTCCCGACACAAACAACTCTTTTGTCCCCAGTTGCGGACTGCGTTCGTGCAGTTCCTGAATCGTGGATGCAATTGACATGCCAACATCCATGGTTGCCCCAAGTGCGGCTATAATGATTCCCGAAAACAGAAGCTGTCCTATTTTTATCTGTGTATTCTGTGCCACATAATTCAACGTTTCGATATCAGACACATTATACCCGGTAATGCCTGCAGCTTTTCCAAACACAACTGCGGCTGCGGCTGCCACAACCACACCGCTGACCGTTCCCACCACTGCAGATACCGTCTTTTTAGAGACTCCGCCCAAAAGCCACAGGGTCAGCAATGTCGAGAGAATGACAACAACAATGGTAATACCGATCGGTGAAATGCCCCGGTACATCAGCGGAAACATCAGATAAACAATACACACACCGGTAAATGCCAGACTTGCAATGGCTTTGACTCCTTTTTTCCCACCTATCATACATATCACCAGACAGAAAAAAAGTACAAACAGATAAATCGCCATAGTACGGTCTTTGCTGTATACCGTAACGACAGCATTATCATCTGTGGAACTGACAATGACAATTACGCGCGAACCAACTTCACAGTTCTCCATGCCAAACAGCGAACCGCTTGGATTGACGGCATCAAACTCTTCCCCTGCATATGTTCCGGATTTGACCTGTACGCGCACCTCCTGTGTCCCGTATCGGTTTCCATCTTCTGCCAGATTATCTTTCGTGATCTTCGTCACGACTGCTTTCTCATAGCTTTGCCCTTCCGTGGAAATCAGGGATACTTTTTCGAACTGGTTTTCTTTGACTAATAACAGTAGGAACCCCACCAGACAAAGGGTTCCCACTAAAACTTTTTTCCAGTTTTTCTTCATTATTATTTAGCTGCTTTCTTTACTGCTTTCTTTGTAACAGTAATTGTAATTGTTTTACCTGCTGCCTGATACTGGCTGGTTGCTGCTGCCTTTACTGTAATCGTAACTTTTCCGGCTTTCTTCACTGTGACTTTTCCGTTTTTGTCAACGGTTGCAACCTTCTTGTCGGAAGATATATAGGTAAGCGGTGTTTTCGCTTTTGCATTTAAGGAAAAGGCTTTGTCTCCTACGGTTTTTTTGTAAGAGTTCTTCGCCTGAATGGTCTGCTTTACCGCATCTTTTACGATCGTATATGTGGTAGATCCCTGTAACTGTTTTCTGGTCGTTGCATCATAAGTTGTTACAGAAAACTTTTTGTCCGTTACTTTTACTACGGAATAGGTTGGTGTCCAGGTCTGGCTTCTCTCAGAAATGAAGTCCTGTTTGGAAGCAATCAGGTTATAGAATTTTGAGCCTGTTGCAGAGTTTGCCTCTAAATATACGGTTCCTTCCGGATTGGTAACGGTTCCGCCAACGGTCTTGTTTACGATTTCATAGCAGTTATTCTGTGCCTGATAATCACTGTCTTTTTCAGCTTCCTCTACAGATTTGTATCCATAAGTGCTGTAAGAAGTATGATCCTTTCCATCCCCCTCAAGCTGGAAGGTTCTGGAATAGGTATGATCATGTCCCTGCATCACCACATCAATCTTATACTTATCCATCAGTGGAGTAAGCTGTGTACGAAGCACCATACCATCGGAATCGGAATGGTCGTAACCACTGCCGTAAATATCCTGATGGAATACCGCAATACGCCATTTGGCATCTTTATTCTCATTGATTGCTTTTTTCATGACATTCTCATGCGTTGCACAGTTATAGTTGTTTGTGTCAAGAACAATGAACAGGACATTTCCATAACGATAATAGTAATCGGTTCCTGCCTTTGTCTTTCCCTGTACATAATTGGTATCGGTATCGGAAAAAGCATTTGGATTATTAAAATGCAGGCTGTACTGATTCGAAACACTGTCGTGGTTACCAATGGTCGTTGCTACCGGAAGGGAAGTCAGTGCCTCTGCCCCAAGATATCCTGCATATTCCCGCTCGTTGCTTCCGTAGTTCACCTGATCTCCTGCGGACACAAGAAAACTTACATCGGAATGATCCTCGAGTGCTTCATTTAATACGTTGTTCCAGTTATAGCTGTCATTTCTTGCTGCAAGATTTTTTTCCGGTGCAGAAGTTACAACATTTCCTGCATTTTCCATCTTTTCACTCTCACTGCTGGTCTGGCCTTTGGAAGCCCCGATCTGCGGATCTCCGACATACAGAAAAGAAAATTCATCAAATGCCTGTGTGGTATAGTTTTGTGTATCCTGCCACTTTCCATCCTGAAATACCTGATAATAATAGCTGGTATTTTCTTTGAGACCGCTTACGGTTACTTTATTGGAAAAATATTTCGTGGTATCTATGGTCACAGCTTCGGTCTGCGCTCCGGTGAACTCTGTCGCACCATCCATATTCTGTCTGGTAGAGATTCTCACCTTTGGAGTCTCAGCCGTTTTGCTGTACCATGCATAATTTAATTTTGTCTCATCCGCACCCGGAGTCAGTGATACATGTTCATACTCACTGCTATAAGCAGCCCAGTTCTTTTTCCAGTTGCTCCAGTCTGTAGACTCCCGGGAAGCATCATTCCAGTGTTCCGTTGCTGCTGCAATCTTTGTCGGGATACCAGTGGCAAACATTCCTGCCAATACAGCGGTGGAGAGAACTCCTGCTGTAAGTTTCATCACATTTTTTCTCATAATTCTTTTGTTCTCCTTGTGAAATCTGTAAGATTTATTACAGAATTTATAATAAACGGGTTATGTAAGATGTACTATCCGGTTTCTGTAATCCTTTTGTAAAAACAAAAAGAGTGGATGCTTTGGGACATCCACTCCACATGACGGCCTATGCCATGCCGTTTACGGTTTTATATTTATAGAGCATCTCCGCGTGGTTTTGTTCTTCCACCTGGATATCTGCCAGAAGTTTGCGCACATCGGAATCCCCGAATGCAAACACATCGGTATTATACGTTCCGGACACCATTTTTTCAGAACCAATGCTGTCTGTAGCAAGGAAATTATCGTTTTTCTTATCTTCCGGATTGGTCATGGAATCATAGGTTGCCTTTGGCTCATACATCTTTCCATCCCTGTCATTGACGTTGCAGGACGGGACACTGCCTTTCATGACCTGTTCCAGAGACTCCACATGCTTTTGCTCCTTTTTTTCCAGATCGGCAAACAAATCCCGAAGCACCGGGTCCTTTGCTTCCTGTCCGTAACGTTTGTACTTCTCCACGCAGGAAAGTTCCTGTGTGTGCAGATCCTCAATTGTAGCCATCTCTTTTTCTGTTAAAACCATGGTTTATACCTCTTTCTTTCCATAAGATAATCTTGTTGATTGCAGAACATGAACACTCCGCAACCTTCTCCTCTAGTATCTGTAAAAAAATACAACACATACCTGGTAAAATTTCGTCAAAAAGGGTTGAAACTTCTCACAACAGATTGTATAATTTCGTTTGTATTTTATACAATGTTTACAAAAAGGTGGATTATTTTATGGAAGAACGAGAAAAATTAAAATCCCGTCTGGGATTCATTCTCCTGTCAGCCGGATGTGCGATCGGAATCGGAAACGTATGGAAATTTCCATACACTGCCGGACAGGGCGGAGGCGGTGCCTTTGTGCTGTTTTATCTGTTGTTTCTGATTATTCTCGGACTCCCGATCATGACGATGGAATTTGCGGTTGGGCGTGCCAGCCAGAAAAGTCCGGTCAAAGCCTACCATGCACTGGAAAAACCCGGACAGAAATGGCATATCCACGGGATTATCACATTGATCGGCTGCTATCTTCTTATGATGTTTTATACAACGGTCACCGGCTGGATGCTTCATTATTTTTATATGACGGTCACCGGACAGTTTCAGGGACTGGATGCCGACGGTGTATCCGGACAGTTTACCACAATGCTGAGCAAACCTCTGACCATGGGCTTCTGGATGGTGGTAGTTGTTTGCGCCGGCGTATTTGTCTGCTCCCGTGGACTGCAGAACGGTCTGGAAAAAGTAACAAAGGTCATGATGACTTCTTTGCTTATCATCATGATCATTCTGGCGGTCAACAGCTTTTTTATGGATGGTGCAAAAGAAGGCCTTGCCTTTTATCTGATCCCGGACTTTGAACGGATGAAACAGATCGGTATTGCAAAAACCATTACGGGTGCCATGAACCAGGCATTTTTCACGTTAAGCCTTGGAATCGGCGCGATGGCAATTTTGGGAAGTTATATCGGAAAGGAACGCTCTCTGCTTGGTGAATCGGTAAATATTGCCATTCTGGACACGTTTGTTGCTATCACCTCCGGACTTATCATTTTTCCGGCATGCTTTACGTTCCATGTTGACCAGACTTCCGGACCAAGCCTGATTTTTATCACCCTGCCGAATATTTTTAACCATATTCCGCTTGGCAGACTCTGGGGAAGCCTGTTCTTTTTGTTTATGTTTTTTGCAGCGTTTTCCACAATCCTGGCAGTATTTGAGAACATCATCTCCTGCGGTATGGAACTGACCGGATGCAGCCGCCAGAAATCCTGTGCCGTTAATCTGGTACTGATCATTGTACTCTCCCTGCCATGTGTACTCGGATACAATGTATGGAACTGGAAAGGTTTTTCAATCTTTGGCGGGTCTGTGCTTGACCTGGAAGATTTTCTGGTAAGCAACCTGTTCCTGCCTCTCGGTTCCCTGGTATATCTGCTGTTTTGCACAAGCCGCTACGGCTGGGGCTGGAAAAACTACACAACCGAAGCCAATACCGGAAAAGGATTAAAAATTAAAAACTGGATGCGCGGCTACATTACCTATATTCTGCCGCTGATTGTGCTTTTTATCTTTGGATTTGGCATTTATGATAAATTTTTTACAAACTAAGGAGGATTTCTTATGTATCACGCAAATGAATCACGTTACGAAACCATGAAATACCACCGCTGCGGTGACAGCGGACTGATGCTGCCGGAAGTATCTTTGGGCTTCTGGCACAATTTCGGAGATACCGGTGTGTATGAAAATATGAGACAGATGTGCTTTACGGCATTTGACCACGGAATCACACATTTTGATCTGGCAAACAACTATGGACCGCAGCCGGGCAGTGCGGAGGAAAATCTCGGGAAGATCCTTCGGGAAGAGCTTTCTTCCTACCGCGATGAACTGATCATCAGTTCCAAAGCCGGTTTTGACATGTGGCCGGGGCCTTATGGAAACTGGGGCAGCCGCAAGTACCTGATTGCCAGCCTTGACCAGAGCTTAAAACGGCTCGGTCTGGACTATGTAGATATTTTCTATCACCACCGCATGGATCCGGATACGCCGCTGGAGGAAACCATGGGTGCACTCGACCAGATCGTGCGAAGCGGAAAAGCACTGTATGTCGGTCTGTCCAACTACGACGGGGAAACGATGAAACGCGCGGCTGCCATCTTAGAAGATCTGCACTGCCCATTTATTATCAACCAGAATTCCTACAATATCTTTAACCGTACCATTGAAGAAAACGGTTTAAAACAGGCCGCAGCAGATGGGAAGAAAGGAATTATTTCTTTCAGCCCGCTCGCGCAGGGTATGCTGACCGACCGCTATCTAAACGGTATTCCAAAAGACAGCCGTGTCAACACGGACGGACGTTTCCTGCATGCGGATCAGTTTGATGAAAAGCGGATGGCAAGTATCCGGAGCCTGAATGAGATTGCGGCTGCCCGTGGTGAAAGCCTCGCACAGATGGCACTCAAATGGGTCATCCGGGACGGTGTGGTTACTTCCGTTCTGATCGGAGCTTCCCGCCCGGCACAGATTCTTGAAAATCTGAAAGTGTTAAACTCTGCTCCGTTTACGGAGGAGGAACTGAAAAAAATTGATCAGTGTGCACTTTCTCTCTAGGTAAAACAAAAACCCCGGATATTTATTTCCGGGGTTTTGTCTTTTCCTGTATCTGCTACTTGACTTTGACTTTTAATTTTAAAACTTTGGTCTTTCCATTGTTTAAGGTTACTGTCACGCGAATGGACGCAGTTCCTTTTTTGTTCGATTTTATGGTACCCTTCTTGTTTACAGATGCAATTTTTTTGTTATTGCTCTGATAAGAAATGCTTTTTACATTGTCCATATTTAAGGTGGCTGCCAGAGAAACCTTCTTTTGTTTTCCCTTCTTCACCTGAACGGTTTTATTCTTCAATGTAACCGTTTTTAATATTTTCGCTGTAACCTGATCCATATCTTTCTGATCCATAAGGACATAATCCTTTTGGGAATCTGCTGAAAAATTCACATTTCCGGCTTTTGTAACCGTATAACTCTTATCGTTTACAAGGACATAGGCACCTGTCTTTTGATCTTTTGCACACACATACAGCTTATTTCCGGTCTGTATGTCTGCTGTATTTACGGTCAGTGTATAGCTTACGTTGCCAGCCGGATCGGTGACCTGGATCGTCACATCTGTGTGTTTTCCATCGTTTTCTTCCAGTATCTGATTTATCAGATCAGCGGTCACCGTTGTTTTGATGGCTTTATTTTTCCGGGTTCCGGTAACGGTTACGGTTGGTGTATTTTGTCCGGCCGTGTTTCCATCGGACGGTGTTTGTGTACCAGCTGTATTTCCGTTAGACGGTGTTTCTGCATCGGTTTTGTTTCCGTTGGACGGTGTTTCCCCTCCGGCAGTATCACCACCCGAAGTATTTCCGCCACCGGAACTTCCTCCGGAAGATGAGCCGCCTCCGGTTGTTCCACCGCCTCCGGAAGATGAACCGCCTCCGGACGATGAGCCTCCTCCGGTTGTTCCACTTCCTCCGGTGGAACTGTCCTCTTTGATTGTAACGGTCACAGCTTCACTTGTCACTGTTTCGTAATAAGTCTGTCCATCCTTATCATCCGGCTCATATACTGCCTTAAACTGATAAGAACCGCCACGTTTTAAGCCTGATACAACCGTATCAGCTTCCCCATATACGAGTTTTTCCTGTGCCTTTATTATGGTTCCGTCCTGATAAAAAGAAATCGAACCAAGCGGAATACTGCCATTTCGGACTCCATCTACCTTTGCATACAGATGTACGGAATTACCGTTTTCTGTCTCTGCCGTAAGGCGAATCGATGGTTTCGCCGCTGTAATGGTAAAGGTTCCGACTTTTTCCTCTATCACATCGTACTGGTTTCCAGTTACTTTAAACCACACCTCATAGCTGCCCGGCTGCACCGGAACAACATTTTTCCCATCCTGCCGATAGAAAACTTCAGGCTTTACCTGCGAATCTACCGTCTTTCCGTTGTCCTTTCGGACTACATTTACCGTGGAAACAAAGCAGCTCTGTTTCAGCCCTGTGTATGCAGCTGTCTGCTGGATGGTATCATACTGCATCTTTACGGCAATTGGATTTACCGTCACGGTTTCGTTTGCCTGGGAAGGAAGTGCCCTGTAGTTTTCATTCGTTGCTCCTGCATAAGAAACTGTAATTGCATTTTCTCCCATATGAAATCCGTTTGCCTCTGAAACCGGAATCTTTATGGCTGCCTCTCCGTTTTGAAGTGTGATGCCGGATACTTCATAAGGGGTCTGGTTAATGTATACCGAAAAACCAGCAGACGGCACGTTCTTTCCCTGTAAGCTGCTATCTGTATAGACCGTCTGCACGGTAAGATTCAGTTCATCCTGCATGGACACGGCCGTTGGTAATCCATTTATCGTAGTGGTTGTTTCCTTTGAAGTAGCCGTCGAACCAGATGTATCCGGATCTTTGTTTACAATCAGAACTACCTTCTGCTCAATTTGTTCACCTGCTGAAAATGGACGGATTGTGATATGGTAGGTTCCCGGTTTTACCGTAGAACTATTAGCCGTGCGATAGCACATTAGTGTGATCGCATTCTCCTCTATTCCCGTTTCGAACATCAAATTAAAATCCGGAATACAAATAAAACTACCTTCATCATTCGTAACCGTCTCTGAAGAAAGTGTTTTCCCATTAAATGTCACTTCATATTGTAACGGAACATAGATTAACTCTTTATATGTCTCATCTGTTTCATCCGGCCAGCTCACGTCTGCCAGATATGACTTTCTACCTCCAGAAATCTCTGAAACCGTTGTGGTAATTACCGGATTATTTATGGTCATATTTTTTACCGCAACCGGTCCATCCCCTGACAACTCACTGGTTTTCCAGATTTCTCCATTTCCAGACGATGTCCGTTCCAGTGTCATCCCTGCCTGTCCGTCTGTCGGTGTAAAAGAAACCGCCGTATCCGCAGCCCTTCCAAGTTCCAGATAGGTGTGATTATACTCCGCAATTCCAGATTTTCCATTTCTTCCATTCAGGGTTTCAAATGTAAGTGCACCCGTAATGGTATCTGTAACATTCAGCTTCTGTTCTTTTCCTAAGATCAGTCGGTTTCCTGCTGAATCCGCACTCACAATCGAATGTACCTGTGGAGTTTCCATCTTGGAAAGATCAATCGCACTTGCCCCTTCCAGCCTGACCGTACAGCTGTCCAACGCTGCCGGTGCAAATGTTCCACCGCCCTTTACTGTGAGGTTTCCTACTTTGCTTATACCTGGAATTCCGGTATAGGACTGGTCGGTATCTATGGTCAGAAATGTCTTCCCTGCGTGATTTTCAGATACTCCGTACACCTGTTTCGTATCGGAACCGGTAAGTGAAATTTCCACATCGCCGGAAACCGTATATTGTCCATCCGCTGCCGGTGGATCCGGCTCCTGCGTGGAAAACCAGTCATCCTGATTTACATATGGTTCAATGGCACCGGATGCATAGATTTCCCCATTTTGCGTACCGGAAACGTGCGCAAGCACGATCTGTGTCTTACCGTCATATGTTCCGTTCATGGAACCGGCATAAATATTCCCCAGATTGGTACCACCACCCGTAATCAGAATCTGTGCCTCTGATCCCGGATGATTCCCCATATTCTTTCCATTCTCATAAAGGGATCCGCCAAAGATATCTACATAGCGGAATCCGCTGTCGCACGTAACATTCTCAAGAACAAGTTTATGCCCATTTGCAAAAATTGCATCGTGCAGACGATTGGAAAACCGCAGCGTAATGTTTTTAAATGTCACATCCGTATTCAGGATAAATCCCCCCTTACGGTTGGAAAAAGTATTTCCATTTCCGTTGACGGTCACGCTTTTATCAAAAATAAACGGTTCCGCAGCCTCGGCATTTAAAAAAGCACCACTTCCCAAAATTGAAATTTCATCCCCATTGCCGGCAGCCGCATAGGCATCCTCAAATAAATTGTAGGGATTTCCATAGCTTCCATCTCCAGAATGGGTAGAATTTCCATCTTTAAATTCCGTATAGATCGTTCTTGCCGCTGTCTGCACAGCCTCCTGCGCCTTTACCGGCACGACAGGCTGCACGGTAATACACATGGTGAGCACGATAAAAAATGCCCATAGACGTTTTACTACATTGTCTGGTTTCATCTGATTGTTCTTTTTCATCCATTTCTCCTGATAATAAGAACAGGGGGATGAGTCAAAAACTCATTCCCCTGTCACTTCATTGATAGTCTCTACCATCATCCTAACATGGTTTCCAATCATCGTCAACAAATTTATGACCTGTTTTTATACCTGTTTTTATACCTATATCATCTGCTGATTTTATATTTTATTATTTCTATCTGTTCTATCTGTGTGATATCAATCTTCTGATTGAAAATATAACGAGCCCCACAATATTTCATTTCACTTGCAGATGCATAGCCATCTCCAAGCTCTTCAAGATCTGTACCATCCATGAAAGGATGTTTCTTTTTTTCAGTTCCTTTTCTGTCATCGGTAAGAGGTAACTCTCCTATGGAATATTGCTTTCCGTCTTTTGTTGTTGCAACTACATGATAAAAACACCCTTTTTCTCTCCAGTCATTGACGGGACAAATACTAACCGTATAAGGTGTAATTTCAACAGGGATTGTTTTTTTTGTTTTCTTAACATCCGCTTTTAACATCTTCTCCTTCATTGGAACAACTTTTCCCTTAACCAAAACATTTTTTAATGGCGTATTTGAATTATCCGGTGATTGAAATCCCTTATATACTTTCGGATTTTTCCACGCAGTATCATCGGAATAAAAGCCGCACACATTGATCTGAATACCATCACCTGTATCTATTACATCCACCTTACTGGTAGTATCTAACCCACCTAACCAATAATTTGTTCCTTCCAAAGATTTTACGTTCGGAAGGAACACCTTTGCACGCATAACCTTCGTATTTGAAGCAACCTGAATTGATGATATGATTATCTTTTGTTCTTTTCTGCCATCATCTTCTCTACTGTTTGATTTTGCATCAGAATTTTTTCCACACGCACACAGACAATATAGCATTGTAAAAATTAATAAGTACAGACTGATTTTCTTCATTCATAATCCTCCAATTTCTTTTTCTTTAAAACACTAAGGATTAATATGCTTCCTATCACTATAATTCCAATGCCAGCCACATATTTCATCGAACTTCTGCTCTGTACTCCAGCTCCTGTACTTACCTCAGAATCTTCAATATAAGTATCTGAAATCTCCGCTACAGAATCAAATGAATAGACACCGCTTTCCACATTTTGAGTTTCCGGAATTTTCTCCATAACCGGATACTGATACCCTAAGGAAATCCAGATACGTGCTGTTTCATCATCCATCCCAAGTGCAACCGGCTGTCTCATTCCCGGTTGACTTCCCACCAGTACTACTCTCGTACAGTCCGATAATGCCTCCCGTTTTTCCAGAAGTATATCATAGTAAGGTTCCACTGTATGTTCTGCTATCTCTGTAATCATCCATTTTCCGGCATGATTTTTTACTTCTTCCTGTTCTGCTTTTGTCAATACAGACTTTGCTTCTTCACGCAATGGAAGTCCTTTGGCTACGGTAAACATTCCATATGTCTTTTCCATTTTAAAAGGAATGACCCATACATAATTTGCACTTTCCAGAGCACTTGTGAGTTTTTTCGTATCTGCCGTCTGCAATTTTATAAGATTACAATCCACATATACTTTTAATGCCTTGTCATAATCGATGGTTGCATCCGGCTCTTCTTTTTTCATTTCATCCTGTAAATTACTGATTTCTGTCCAATCGTTGCTCGTTATTAACTGATCCTGATCTGAAACCGGTATTTCCGCGGCATAGACAGCAGAACCTGCTATCGTAAAAATTGTAATCATCATAAGCATTATTTTTAAAATATTTTTCATAGCCATCCCCCCCTAATCCAATGTCCATGTCTTTGTATATCTTCCTGATCCCGACTGTATTGTCGTTCCCGCAACTAATGAACTATAAGAATATCGTTCAATGCCTGCATTTGCTGCTGGATCAACCAACGTCACTTTTCCATCTGCTGAATAACCACTAAGTACTAATGCATGTGCTCCTCCTGAATTCCACACCATCTTTATTCCCATTAGTTTCGATGTTGAAATATATTTTTGTATCTTTTCATACGATAAACTGTTCCTTGTGGTTACATTATATTTATTGTTTATAGCAAAAGCAATTGCCTGTCTTACTTGAGCATCTGATGCACCTTGATTATATTCTGCCCCCAACACATTTATTACTATTTGTCGCTGTGTTAATAAACCATAATAATGTGCTCCTATCATTTGCGATACAGCTGCCCAGCACCAATTCGTTTCCTGTTGTTCCCTTCGTGTCACAGAAATAGAACATTGTGCTGGATATGCCAATACAGATTCAACTTCTGCACAGAATAAAATATTAATAATAACACACATCACTAAAATTTTTTTCATTCTATTTTTTCTCATACATGCCCCCATAAATATTTTTTAAACCATTTTCCTTGTTCTTCAATCCTTTTCCAGCAATTATCCCGACTGCATTTAAACACATTGCAACCATAATTGTTTTTGCATGTAAGCATTTTTCAAAATATATCAGGCATAAAACACTACAACTTTCAATAATAGTAATTCTTTTTGTTATCAGTTGAAAATGTATAAATTCTATTTTATTCAAGGGTCTATTTTCATTTTCCACTGGAGCAATACAGATAATTACTGTGGTAACAACACAAAGTAAATCCCTCATTATCTTATCTCCTATCGAGACTTCAAAACAAACCCACAAGCATAAAATTTTGCTTGTATAAGTAAGAATCATACATTTATTTCGTGTTTTTGCATGATATCCACCAGCATATATTCGCAATATGGAATAATTAATTTCAAATAAAATTCCAATTACAATATTTCCCATATATGTTGAAACAATCAGCACAAATAAAAATATTAAAATATTACTTTTCAAACGTTCTAATCCAGTCTCAAGAATCTTACCATATCATTCATTAGATTCATTTGACGTAATTGTTTAAATAGCTTATTTTTCATTATATTTTTTTAAAATATCCAACTGTTTATCTATTTTCCCTTGATAATATGGTCCAAAGCATGTAGTATTTACCGTTATTTTTGCCTCCTCCATTAATATCCAATAAATAAACCTCATCAAAATTTTTTTCATACCTCTCACCTCCTTTGTGTATACTATACTTCATTTTTCCCATTATTCTTTCTGCATGTTAAAATTGGTTTGATTTTCGTCAAAATCTGCATTAAAAATCCCATAGCATACACCATGGGATTTTTTCAAAGATATAACACAATCTGAACCTCAAATATATTTTCATCGATATTTATAGATTTCCATCCCCCGTATTTGTCTACAACATCCGAAATATTCTGCATACCGATTCCATGCAATGCCTGTTGTTTCTTCCTTGTCAGTAAACGTTCTCCCTGTTTATTGACTTTTCCATCAAACGTATTTTTCACCTGTATACACAGAATTCCCCTGTCATATTGTATCCGAATCTCCAAAAAACGATCTTTTATCTGCTCCATTGCCTCAATTGCATTGTCCAACAGATTTCCAAACAAAACATTCCAATCATATCCATCCACTGGCAACTGGCACGGAATCACAATCTGCGACTGAATCTGACAGGACATTGCCTCCGCTTTTGCCAGTTTATGATTCAAAATCATATCCAGTTCCAGATTCCCCGTATTCACATACTTATGCTCCGTCTGCAAATGCTCACTCATTTTATTTACATATTCCTGTGCCTTATCATACCTTCCTTCATTAAGATATGTCTGCAGAAGATACATATGGTTTTTCATGTCATGCCGCAAAGAATCCTGCTTTTTCTGATTCTGCTGCATGATATGCATCTGCTCCTGATAGGCCATCATATGTTCCTTTAAAAGCCGTTGCTGCATTTTATCCTGATAAGCTTCTCCCAAACGGTCATACAAATAGAACATTCCAAGATCTACAACGATCATAATAGCCAGTGATAATACTGTTTTTGGCGAATTTTCGCCGGATACACTCTCAAGAGCATATATCCAGACAATATTTCCGGCTAATACAAGAATCATAAAGTAATAGTTCTGTGTTTCCATAACCCTTCGCCGACATATCACCTGTCTTATTCCCATTGCTATGAGCAGATTGACCATTGCCCCTGTGATGGTTCCCATTGCCCGCCCTTCGGAAAACAAAGAAAAATCTCCCAGATAATAATACATGATAAATTCAATGGTAAGCCCCAGCAATACTGTAAAACAACCTGCCATTATTTTCTGCAGTATACTTCCTTCATACAATATACCTTCTGCCGCCCAGAGAAGCAGTACCATACTCACCGTAGTTCCCATGGCATTTCGAAAACCAAATGCAACAACTGTATTAATAAGCCATACGAGCACATAAACAATATTTGCCATCCGTGGCAGTTTTCTTTTCTTTTCCAGAAAAACATCCGTCACTTTAAAACTTACATACACACTTAATATGTTACATACCGCTTCAAATATTCTTTCTATGTTATTCACCCGCCACACCTCATCTTTTCCATAATTGCATGATCAAGGTTATTTTTCATAGACCGACTGACCGGAATGTCATCCCCATTGATCATGTGTACGCTGTCTTTCTGAAAAGATTCTGCATACCGCAGATTAATGACATAAGATTTATGTACCACGCAGAATAAATGCGGATTCAACGCAGGAATAACCTCCGAAAGTTTTCCATAAACACATAATGTATCATTTGCTGTTACCACTTGAATTTTTCTGGCAAGGCTCTGCAAATAAAAAACAGAATGTTCTTCTATCCGTATCGAATTTCTTCCTTTCCCAATTTCTATAATATGTGGCTGAAACTGATACAGCCTTTCATATTCATCTAATATATAATCTACTCGTTCCTGTTGTATGGGTTTCACGAGGAAATTCATCGGACGCAGATCAAAAAGTTGCATGGCATACATTTCTTTTGCCGATACAAAAACAATCTGCATGGATTCATATTGGATCTGGGATCGAATCCAGTTTCCAACGATAATCCCCGAGCTGTCCCCTAATTCAATATCCAAAAATAACAAATCATACCTTTCGCTTTGCTGCAGTTTTTGAATAAATTCTGCTCCACTTGTATAACCGTCAACATCCACTTTTATTCTTTTCATTTCTGCAAACCGAAAAATACTTTGTTCCAATTTATAAATAAATTGCATATCATCATCACATATTGCTACTTTTATCATTGTATATCCTGTAATTTATTTTCCTCTCTATTTCAGGATTTCCTGCAGCCGCGCATCTGTATGCAGGAGTTCCTTCGCACGATCCCTATATTGCTGCTCATGCAGATACGTATAGCGGAACGGTTTGATCGACGGTGCCAGATCAACTGCTTTCTCAAAATCCTCCCGCCGAAGATCCAGTGTTTTTACATAATCCCAGAACCCCGTCTGCGTAAAAATCATGTCTACCCTGCGGTAGCGATGATCCTGCACAACACTCATCAGATAGGTTGCAATGCCGACCTGAATCCCATGAAGCTGCGGATGCTCAAGCATCTTGTCCAGCGCATGGGAAATCAGATGTTCGCTGCCGCTTGTTGGCGCACTGCTGCCCGCAATCTCATTTGCAATTCCGCTCATTGCAAGAGAATCCAGAAGTTCCTTTAAAAACAGATCATCCTGTATCGAAGTAAACGGTGTGCGCACAAAACTGTTGACTGCTTTCTTTGCAATCATGACAGCAAAATCGTTGACTTTTCCGTACCCATGTTCTTCCTCAAAAATCCAGTCATACAGTGCCGTAATTTTTGATACCATATCGCCGATTCCGGAATATAAAAATTTCTCCGGTGCACTGCGGATAATCTTTGTATCCACCACAATCCCATATGCAAGTTTTGCCGGAACGGACTTGCGCCGCCCCTCCACCAGAAGGGAAGCACTGGCACTTGAAAAGCCATCGCTCGATGCCGATGTTGGGATGCTGATAAACGGCAGATTTCGCAGAAATCCACAATATTTCGCACCATCAATCACTTTTCCACCACCGATGCCGATGACTGCCTGCGTCTTCGCCGGCATGGAAAATGCAAGGCTGGTCAGATCTTCCAACCGCACGGTATCAAGTTCCTGATATTCTAAAATGTCAATGTCCTCCTGCTGCAATGCTTCCATAACGGTAGAACCAAACATTTCTACAAGACCGTTTCCAAATAATACAACTACTTTCTGTAACTGTAACTCTTTTAAGTAAATCCCCAGATTGTCCAATGCACCCGCACCGATCTTTAAAAGTGCCGGAATGGAAATGTGTTTTCCTGCCATAATAAATGTTCTCCTTCTCATTCTCTTTTCTATTGATTTTAGTATAAACAAAGGTTCCTGAAATTACAATCAATTCCCCCGAAAAAACGCACACGCTTCTCTTTACAATTATGGGTAAGAAAAAAGACGATTTCCTGCGAAACCGTCTTTTTCTTATTAAAATTCTGACGAAACTCCTGTAAATTTACTTTGTCACTTTGATCGTCATCTTTACCGTCTTTGTCTTTCCGTTCTTTAAAGTGACTTTTACTTTCACAACTGCTTTGCCAGCTTTCTTTGCGACAATTGTACCATTTTTATTCACTGTTACAACCGGCTTTTTGGAAGATGTATAAGTGATCTTCTTTACATTTTCCATGTTCAGACCCTTATCAAAAGTAACTTTTGCCTTCTTTCCGTTTGCAACCGTTTTCTTGATATCCTTTAATGCAACACTCTTTAAGATTTTACTGCTCAGAGCCTTTGCATCCTTCTCATTCAGCAGTACATAATCACCGGCATCTTTGGTATCCACTGTCACCGTTCCGTCTTTGGAAACCTTATAAGTCCTGCTGCTGATCAGGACTTTTTCTCCTGTCTTTTTATCAACTTTTACAAGTGTCAGCTTTTTGCCTGCCTGCAGATCCTTCGCATTGACAGATACGCTGTTCATCACTTTGCCGGAAGCGTTCTTTGTTGTCTGGGTAATCGTGATGTCGCTGGTTCCTGCCTCTTTGACTAATTTTGCAACCACATCTGCTGAAATTGTAGTCTTCTTTGTCTCGGAAGTATTCTTTACTGTTTTTTCCAGCTGTGCCCGGGCATCTGTCACTTCTCCCTTATCGTTCTTTTCAACGGTAAGTGTCGCATTTGTATCTTTTGCAATATTCTCAAATGTTTTGTCCGTTTTCCGGGTTTCCGATGGTTTTGTATCTGGTGTTGTATTTCCGGTATCCGGTGTTGTTGTGCTGCCGGAATTTCCACCAGAGGTACTGCTGCCGGAGGAAGAATTTCCGCCATTATTTCCACTCTGGCTGGTCTGTTTTACCGCAATCAGACCATCGGCATCTGCTTTTGCAGCTTCTGCATCACTGATCATTGTTCCTTTGAACGCATCAAAGTAAAGTACCGATTCCACATCTACCGCGGAACCTGCCGGGTTGGAATTACACCAGAGTCCGAATGCCTGCACATCTTTTAAAGCATCCCCACTAAGTTTTCCACCCATCTTCCCTTTAAAAGCGGAGAATGGAACGGTTACTTCATAGGCATCTTCTGTCTTCGCAAGATTGGTCAGATATACTTCATACTCTTCTCCTCCTGCCTTGATCTGTACAACAACCTTCTGCCCTTTTCCATCAAGTTTTGTCCAGAATTTCAATGCATTATAGGCTGAAAAATCTGTATTGCCCAGACTTGCATTTACCAGACCCGTCCAGACTTCCGAACCGGTTGTTTTTAATTTGTAATGAAATGCAGCACCATATGTACCGTCTGCCTTATGCTCCTGATCCAGCGTAAAGGACGAACTGCATCCAGCGGCAGAATTTCCACCATAAGCTGCATCCAGAAGTCCATTACTCCCGACATAGTAGTCAAAATTTTCCAGCACACCTGCCGGAGCTTTGTCCTTTTCTTTTCCGATACTCAGATTTGTGATTGTGGACAGTTCTTTTCCATCTGCAACGAGTGTAATGGATGCAACATCTGTTTTTCCGATCTGATCCATTTCCTCCTGTGTCAGCTGCGCCGTATAGAATCCATCGGAGCCTTTCGCAGCCGGCAATGTCAACTCTTTGCCTTTTGCCGTATCCTTTACAACAAACGATACCTCACCGGCATTGGAAACACTTGCCTTTAACACAGTTGGCTTTAAAATCGTATCCATATCAAACGGTGCTACCATGTATCCGCTGACATCTTTGTAATTATCCGTCTTTACTCCTGCGTACTTATCGATATTGCCATAGAAATTCGTACCGTTTCCAAATACTGAATCCGCGTTGTTGTAGTAATCAATAAACTCATTGATCATTTCCTGACCCATGGTATCACTGTATTTATACGGCACATAGAAATTGGTATCGCTGAAATTTGCCCATACCATATAATATGGCATGTCGTTTTTCTTTGCGATATCATTCACTTTCTGATACCAGTTCACACCCGACTTTGCCTCACTGACCGGATTATTTTTTACAAGAAGCCCTTCGTTATCACTTCCATCCTTCTTCATCACACGTACACCGGTCTCCGAAATTGCAGCCAGCTTGTTATGCTGTTTTGCAAGTGATGATACAACCTGACAGGTCTGATCCAGATGATCAAAGAACGACGTATCTGCTTCAGCCGGATAGGTATTAAAATCGTTGTAATAGTCAAATGCCAGAATATCTACACAGGCATCTCCCGGATACCGCGACATATACTCTGCCTCGGTCTCCAGCGGTCCGTTTGGCGAATACACATAAAGCATATTGTGCACGCCTTGGGATTCCAGATAATCTCTGGTATATGCATACAGACTCCTGTAACTTTCTGCGGTGTTTGCACTGCCCCACCAGAACCAGCCGCCGGTGTCCTCATGGAATGGCCGGAAAATCACCGGGATATTCTCTTGTTCCAATGCATTGGCATAGACTGCAATCGTATCAAGATATGCCTTAAATACCTCATTCTTCTCTCCACCAGGCAAAATCTTCTTTAACGAATCACCGGATAAATCTTTTGCTTCATTAAAATCACAGTTATAGAAATCGTAGGTTCCATCTGCATTCTTTTTAATCTTTGCGTTGGTGAAATTCGGCATATGGGTGGATAAGGTAACGATTGCACCGTTTTGGGCCGCCTTTTTGCTGTAGTCAATGGAATTCTGCAGTGCAGATGCCGCATCCATACCACCAGCCTCGCTTCCAAACAATGCCAGGGAGTCAATGCCGAAAATACCGCTGACGGAACCGGTCACATCTTTTACATCTCCCAGATCGTTGTTTCCTACGGAATGGCTCACATCATTCTGATGTCCGAACAGTACCTGATCACTTTCGGTCAGTCCCTGCAGATATGCATACAATGCCTTTGCGCTATTGCTGGCATCCGGATCTGTCATGGTCAGGGTTTTATCTGTTGCTTCTGGTTTTGCCTGTGTTCCGTCTGTATTCGGTGTTGCGGTAATTGTCACAAAATCACCACTGGCATCCTTCTGGGAAAGTATCAGATTATCCAGATAAACATCCCCTGCAAAGGAACTGTTGGCTCCGATAAGTCCGATTGTCAGATCATCCATTGGTGTGGCAGATGGAGAAAATCCTAAAGTAACTGTAACTTTCTTATATCCGTTTCCTGCATCTGTTGCCTCGGACGAATCTATGCTGGTATCTTTATTGATTCCGCTGTTGGAGAAAAATTTTATCTTGGAAATATTACTGCTTTCCGGATAAATCAAATCCACACTCACCTGATTATAATTGCTGATATCAGCCGGTGTCTCCGGTGTGAATTTCACTTTTGCCTCACTCCATGATTCGCCGGAGTTGGCTGTATAATTCAGGCTTACTTTTAATCTTCCGTCTCCGCCATTTGCATCATAGGAAAATTCCGGAGCAGCATTTTTTGTTCCACCGTGGAAATACTGATATCCGGTTTCACCTGCCCACAGATTTACCTGGGATTCATCATTTAAATCAGAAAGAACGGTTGGCTCCTGTTTGGTCAGTTCCTGTTTATCGCTTGATAAATTTGTGAGAACTACATTTGAAAATGTCACAGTTCCCTTAAATCCGGTTCCCACAAGAACGAATTCAACATCCATCAATGTATCCGGTGTTATTCCTGAAAACTTTACTTTCAGATCAGCTGAATAATTCTCCCCATCTTTCGTAAAAGAATCCTGCTGCAGCCATTGGCAATCCGTACTGTTGTTCCATCCCCTATCTGATCCCAGTTTTGTTACACCCTGGATATTCAGATGCGCTTTATCTGCAGCCAGCGACTGATAGGATGCTTCATCCAGTGTTACCTTTGCAGTTAATTCATACTCTTCATTCACATTTCCCAACGAACCCTTGATGGAATCATCATATGCAAAAGTAATTTTTCCTGCACCATTCCAGTCTTCTTCTTTCAATTCTGAAAAATCAATGGTTTTTGTTGTTTTTGCGCCCTCATTTTTGTACAGTTCTGTACGTGTTACTGTTGGTGCTGACGCTTCATTTGTCTCCGCCGCATACACCACCTCATTTTGTAAAAATGTGCATGCCTCCGGTGTCAGTGACCCCATCATTGCCGCTGCCAGCGTGATGGCAACAATCTGTTTTCCTACCCTTCTCATGTTTTTGCTCTACCTTTCCTTTCTTCTCCATTTCTTGTAAAAACCTTCCAGTGCCCTCCATCTATCCGGTTTCACTTAATAAAAAAGCAATTGCACGCTGCTTCCCATATTTCAGGGAGAGGGTACTGCATACTTGGGGAGTGCAGTAAAAATATGGGAACCAGTGTGCAATTGCTTTATTTATTTGATAAATTCAGTATATCATAAAGTAATTTTAAGTCAATATTTAGTTAATAGAAAATTAAACATTTGTAAAGTATTACTTAATTTAAAGTTTTTTAGTCTTTTTTTAGTCTTTTAATTAGACATTTTCACAAGAGGCGAAAGTACCAGTTCCTTATTAATTGAAAAAAGCACCTGTAAAACAGATTATGTTCTGCTCTACAGGTGCTAATATCGTGCAAGTTCTTTTAAGCTGCCTTCCAAAGAATAACCCCCTCTTTTTGTACATTCTTATAAAATGGAAGCACTTCCCCCACTTTTTCATATTTTCTTCTTTAATATCAATGATAGAAAAAATCTTATCATAACGTACCATTTTTTCTGCACCTATTCCATATTTTCTTTTTCATAAGATTCCACCAGTCAAAGAACAATTCAAAAATTAAGGGGACGATCAAAACCATCCCCTTAAAAATTTTAAATATAATTAATCAATTTTTCTTAACATTGCCAAGTCAAGGTTACACCAGTCATTTGCTCCTGCTACAGAATAAACCCCGATCTCCAACGTATGATTTGTAACAACAATCTTGTCTATACTAAAAATATTCCAATTAATGTCACTTGTTTCAATCGTGGTATCAAGCTCACTTCCTCCATAATTTTTTGCATAAAGTTGTAAAACATCCTGTTTCCCATTTGTCTTTGCCCAAATTGAGAATTTATATGTTCCATTCGGAATATTTGTATACGTTTTATATACAGAACACGAATACTCTTTATCATCCCAAAATGTTAATTTGTAATCTCCATCATATGCATCACCATATTCTGTTCTTACAGTATTTTCATCTGACGAATCACTTGTCCATACATTCCATCCACTCGGTGAAGTAGTTATCCCATTCTGTTCAAAACTGATATTTGTCAATAAATTTTCACACGGTTTATTAAGCACCTTAATAGAATCTAATGCATTTCCCTGAAAATTAAACAACGTCATGTTATCCCATGTATTACTTGGCGTTACGGTATCATTTTTATACGCAACCCCTGCAGATGTAGCATATGTTCCGCCTTCTACAGGTATCCATTCTGGTTCCCAATAAAAATATCCAATACCTTTGTCATCTGGTACATTTAAAATGATTGATTCCAGATCATTCATAAATTCAAATTGTCCTTCTACTGTTGCAGGATATCCTCCAACTTCTTCATCTCCACTAATGAATACATTTCCTTCACCATCACCATCTTCCGTTGTCCATGCATACGCAGTTTCTACAACACACACTTCTTTATTATAGGTGGTCGCCAAGTAATTCAAATTATACTGAAGCCCCTCCATGGTTCCATGCCACATTGGATAATAAGATAATCCAAATACATCAAAATCCAAGTTTGGTGACTCTTTCAATAATCCACCAAAATACCAGGTATACAACTGATTTTTTCCACCCTGATCCAGATGAAGCATAATTTTGGTACTTGATGCAGCAGAAGCACGTACTCCAGAAATTGCAGATTCTAAAAGACCCGCTAATCCGGAAAAATCCTCATTCGTCCCTATTTTGCCATCTTCATGAAGAATCCCCGATGATATTTCATTTTATCCTTTTACCCCTCCGGCAACCAATCCATTCTGAATAAATCGCTGTAAGCACATAAAGATGATCATGATCGGCAGGGATGAAATCACTGCTGCTGCAGCAAACAAAGTCCAGTGCGCAGCAAACTGATCGCTGATAAAAGACTGCAGTCCGAGTGCAAGCGTCATTTTTCCCGGTGTCTGCAAAAAGATTGAGGTAATCACATATTCACTGTATGTTGCAATAAACGAAAACAGGAAGATCACGGCAAGCTGTGGCATTGCAAGCGGGATGATGATCTTATAAAAAACCTGGAATTCATTTGCTCCATCCACCATTGCAGCTTCATCCAATTCCACCGGAAGTCCATCGATATAAGATTTAAGTAACCAGATATTGTAAGCACTTCCACCTGCAAGCACAAGAATGAGCGCAAAGCTGTTGTCCACCAGCCCGAACTTATAAATTAAAATATAGTATCCGGCAACTGCCATGCTGTTTGGAAACACCTGTAATATCAAAAGTGCCATCAGTCCATATTTTCTTCCCACAAACCGCAGTCTTGCAAACGCATACGCTGCAAGTGAAGTAAGCACAAGTTGTATGATTGCTACAATAAAGCAAAACTTTAGGGAATTAAAAACCCAGATTCCAAAATCCGTTTCCCGAAACAGTTCCACATAATGTTCAATGCTGAATTTTTCAGGGAACAATGAGGACAGGAAAAAGCTGTCACCCGCGGAAAAAGAGGACATAACAATCCATATGACCGGAAACAGCACCACGATCATTGTGATCCATATGACCACTCTGCTTCCCCACAGTGTCCGTTGTTCTGAGGCGGATATTTTCTTTTTATTTTTCATTTAATCAACCTCCTTAAATGAGCCGGACAGCCGCATATTAATCAGCGTAAATGTTCCGACAATGATAAAGATCAGCACACTGAACGTTGCAGACAGTTCATACCGGTTCGACCATGTGGTCATCTTATAGGTGGTACTGGCAAGGATATCCGTATAACCCGCAAACTGGTTATCCACTCTCGCTGGTCCACCTTGTGTAATCATATATATATTTCCAAAATTGTTAAAATTAGCCGCAAACGAGGAAATTACAAGAGGAATGGAAAGTTTTGTCACCATCGGCAATGTAATGCTCTTAAAGCACTGAAATTTTGATGCCCCATCCATTTTAGCCGCCTCATAGTATTCACCAGAAATCGCCTGTAGTCCACCAAGACAGACATTCATCATATAGGGAAATCCCAGCCACACATTCACGATAATCAGCCCAGCCCTTGCCCAGAATGGATTGGTCAGCCACGGTACATTCCAGGCAATACCGATTGTATGCAGTAAATTATTGATTCCACCATACTGCTCATTTAGCAGTCCCTGCCATGCGAGGATTGCAATCGTAGATGGCAATGCCCACGGAACAATCAGCACTGCACGGTAAATTTTTGATTCTTTCATATGCGGATTGTTTAACAAAATGGCAAGAATCAGTCCCATTACATAGGAACCTGCCGTACTTAACAGCGCAAAACAAATCGTCCACCCAAGTACCGGGAAAAACACATTTTTAATACTTCCGGAAAATACGGTCAGATAATTTTCCAGACCCACAAACGTGTAATCTGTCAGATGATACATGTTGTAATTAGTAAAAGATAAAATCACCGTATAAATAATTGGCAGACATGTCACCAACAGAATCGAGATCAGTGCCGGTGCCAGATAAGTATACCCAAGCGCATTCTTTTTCTTTCTCATGCCATCACTACTTTCCTGAATTCATCAATTCAATCGCTTCTTTCAACTGCGTAACCATATTTTCGGCAGCTTCCTCTGGTGTTTGCTCCCCAGACCACATCGAACGGATATTGTTTGTGTGGATACTCCAGAGCTGTCCCATTTCTGATACGGTCGGCATCGGCTCTCCATCATTGATCTGCTCGACAAATGCCTGTGTGTATGCATTACTCTGGATCTCATCAAGTTCCTGATCTGCCAGTTTTGCCGGTATACGGTCACCCGCCTCATACATGCCAAGTGCACCGTTTTCCATCAGATAGGAAATAAAATCCCATGCTGCATCCTGATTTTTACTGCTGTTGCTCACAAAACTTACCTGTGTACCCACCGGGGTCACAAACGGCTGTCCGTGGAAAGTTGGCATTTTTGCTACAGCAAATTTAGTTCCTGCAGAAGTAAAACCATCAATGTCCCATGGTCCACCAATATAATAAGCACATTTTCCGTTCTGGAAATTACTTCTTGCGATATCGGCTGTCACATCTGCCGTGATCAGTTTATATTTATTGCACAGGTCATTGATAAAGGCATAGGCTTCCACACTGCCTTCATTATCAAGACCGATGTCTGCCGTGTCATATGCCCCATCCTGATATTTAAAAATATAACCTCCGCAGGCTCTCACAAAACCAAGATCGTAGTATATGCTTGTTGCATCAAACTGTACACCTCCGTCTGCGGCTGCCTGATCGACCAGTTCTTCCCATGTTTTTGGGACTTCCGATACAAGATCTGTGTTGTAAAACAGTGCAGTAGTCTCTACGGAAAGTGGTGCTGCATATCGTTTTCCATCTACATAACATGCCTGGATGGCTGCATCGGAAAAATCCTGATCCGCATACAGATCCTGTGGCACTTCTGCAGTAAGATCTGCGTTTACATAATCTGCAAGCTGGTCATTGGGAATACCCACCACAGCATCCGGTCCGGAAGCACTTTTTACTGCCTGTGCAAACTGCTGGACAGATGGAGACTGGTGAATGACTTCTACCTTGCGTCCGTTCTTTTCTCCCCATTCATCTGCATATTTCTGAATGGTATCCACTTCCACGTTCATGTTCGTCCAAATCACGAGTTTTTCCCCGGAAGCTTCCTTTTTTCCGGTTCCACTTCCACAGCCAGTCAACATTCCCACTGCCATTGTTACAGCCAGCACAGCTGTTATTATTTTTTTCATATGATTATCCTCCCTTTACATTGTTTTCATGTTTATCAGCGCGCTGTTTGCGTTTCCATTTTCGTCAAACAATGCCATATTTGCCATGGCATTTCCTGCTGTCATCTTGTCTTTCATGTACTTGCTGCCACTCTTACTTGCCCACGTACAGTCCGGTATTGGCAGCCATGCCGGTTCCCAGTAAAACACACCGATGCCTCTTTTATTGTTTACACTTCTTACCGTTGCAAACAAATCCCGCAAGAATGCTTCCTGTCCCTGCTGTGTTGCCGGGTATCCAGTGATTTTTTCATGCTCCTTCGAATAAACGATTCCGTTACAGCCAAATGTTTCCGTGGTATAACCAATTGAAGTCTCTGCAACAAGCACATCTTTGTCATACCGGCTGCTGATATCATTCATATTATCCAGAAGAAGTGAAAGACTTCCGTTCCAGTGCGGATAATACGACATTCCAATAATATCAAAATCCAGCGCATACGATGAAACCTGATCAAACCACTGTCGATACATTTTATTATCCGTTCCGAAATCCAGATGCAATACGATCCTTGCATCCGGACACTCCTCGCGCACCCCCTTAATCCCTGCCTGCAGAAGATGTGCCATATTTTCAGTCTGTTCGATGTAACCATCCGGCCACAACAGCCCTTTTGTAATCTCATTTCCAACCTGCACCATAGTCGGCACAAGCTTGTGGTTTTTCAATGCCTTTAACGTATCTACAGTATGCAGATACACCGCCGTTTCCAGTGCCTCTCCGCTTAATTCTTTCCAGGCTTTCGGTTTTACCTGTTTGGCCGGGTCTGCCCAGAAATCACTATAATGGAAATCAAGCATAAAATCCATACCGCTTTGTACAGTTCTTTCTGCGATCTCAATGGTGGTCTCCAGATCATTTCCACCTCCCCCGTAAGAATTTCCGTTTTCATCATAGGGATCCGGCCAAATCCGAATCCTTACGTTATTGGTTCCGCATGTCTTTAAAATTGCAAACAGATCTTCTTTTTTCCCGTTCAGCCGATAGGACGCACCATATTGTTCCAGTTCTTTCACCATGGAAATATCCATACCCTTAATAAATTTCATAACTACTCCTTCACAAGTGTAATATCATCAATGGTTCCCCAGCCGCCCGGTGCTGTTGCCACGTGTGCTCCTACTGTGATTGCTCCGTCCGTTGGTGTAATGCCCGGGATTTCCACCGTATACCAGTTAACATACCCCTGCAATTTGCCATCTGCTTTTACCTCTTCGCCATCCACGAGCGCATAAAAATATACGGTCGGATTTTCATCCCCGGCTGCATCACCCTGAATATGAGCGGTTAGTTTGTAGGTGCCATCCTCAAGTCCACTCACTGTCTGTTTCATGGAAAAATCCACCGGATTGTTTCCTGAATAAAAATGCAGTGACTGTGCACCTGCAAAACAGTCTGTCTCACGATCATAAACATCTAACTCCTCTGTAACATCATTGTTGTTTGTCACCGTCCATCCGGAAAAATCTGGTTCTTCAAAACTTCCGTTGATCAGATAATTTCCGTTTTCATCTGGCGTACCTGTTGTATTTTCCTTCTGTTCTGCGGCAGCAACTTCTGTGCCTCTCTCCTCTTCAATGTTCTCTGTTTCTGTAGCTTTTTGTGTTTTCTCCGCATCAGCATTAATACCAGATGTGTTTCCACATCCTGACAATGCTACTGCCATGCTCGCTACAAGGACTGCATGTAATAACTTCCTTTTCATAAATGTTCCCCCTTTTCTAAAATTAAATCTTTACTAATATTCAAGTAAATTATTTACTTATTAAGAATGTATCATCTAAGCCTAATAATGTCAATACTCACAAATACACTTTTCACTATATTGCCAATTTTTATTTTTGTATTTTATGCAATATATACAAAAAAGACACAAAAAAAAGATGTTCGCAATCGAACATCTTTTTTCAACAACTCTTCCGGAAAACTGGAATTCCATTTACAAACACCAGCTTGGTTACGCGTCCGCCATATAGTACCCTGTTTCGCAACAGATCAAGCGCGGTTTCACAGATACATGGAATATCAATATGAATAGTAGTAAGGGGTGGTGATAAATACTTTGCAATATTCACATCATTGATGCTAAAAACCGCCACCTGCTCCGGAATCTGTATATTGCCTTCATTTAAAGCCTGTAGCACACCCACCGCCAGTGTGTCACTTGCCACACAAAGTGCTGTTGGCAGTATCTCTTTTTTAAGCAGTTCTTTTCCCATGCGGTAGCCATCATCCACCGTAAATCTCTCGGAAATGAAAATGTACTCCTCATTGAGATACCCATAGTATGCAGCGCTCTGTCGAAATGACCACTCCCGGATATCCATGGAAGGTTTTCCGGTGTCAATATTTCTATCACTGCCCCCGATAAATCCAATCCGTTTATGTCCTTTTTCCACAAAGTAATCAACCATCTGTGTCACAAACGAATCCATATTGGGCTTCACGGCATCAAAAAGTTTTTCATCCGGGGATGTGCCGATAAACACGCCCCTTTTGCACCGTTTATACAAAGCATTGATTTCTTTTCTGGTGAGCCATCCAATCGCAATAAAGGCACTTAAATCTTTCGGAACATGATCCATGCCGTCTTTTCGGTCATAGATGCTGAGCTGAATATTCATCTTTTTCGCCTGCTTTATTATCTCATCCTTTACCCCGTGGTAAAAGACATCTTCGAGTTCATCCTCGTGGTCAACAAAATACAGCAATGCCACATTTTCGATCTTGGGATAGATTACTCTCTTTTTATATCCGATTTTCTCTGCTGTGGCAAAGATCGCCTCTCTTGTCTCATCACTAACAGAGATTCCCTCATCATAATTGAGTACCCGTGAAACTGCTGAGCTCGAAACCCCTACGATTTCTGCAATTTCTTTAATTGTTGCCATACGATTCCTCCAATGTTTTCATGGATTTCTTTATTGATAAATTCTGTTATAATTATTTTACATAAATATTTTACTTTGTCAAACAAAGTTTTACACATAAAAAAGGCATACATTCCTCAAAGGATCATGTATGCCTTTACAAACCGTTACCCAGTCTTATTTCGTAGAAACCGTAGAAGCTACCAGCTCCAGATTTCCTTCTATCTCGACATTACCGTATCCACAAGGAAGAATAAAATGATCTCCCTTCTTGACACTGGTATGATTCAAAAGACCATTGCCCTCGACTACGCTGACAATCAGGAACGGATAAGACTGCTCAAACTCAGCCTTCCCATCCACTTTCATGTGGAATACCTGATAGTACTTGCACTCGATGAGTTTCTGCAGTTTGTTTGTCTCCGCTGCCCCAGTCTCGATCATGCACTCGGACATCGGTGCTGCCGGCACTTTGATGACATCGAGACTCTGCTGTACATGAAGCTGACGCGGTTTGCCGTTGGAAAGACGGTCATAATCATAGACACGATAGGTAATATCACTGTTCTGCTGTGTCTCAAGAATTGTAATTCCACCCTTGATTGCATGTACCGTTCCCGGATCAATCTGGATGAAATCACCTTTCTTTACCAGAACCTCACGGATCAGCTCACTCCAGCGTCCGTTGTGTACCATGTCTTCCAGTTCCTCGTGTGTCTTTGCATTGTGACCGATAACCAGCCTGGAATCCGGCTCACAGTCTAAGATATACCAGCACTCCATCTTACCGAGAGAACCATTTTCATGCTCTGCGGCATAGGCATCATCCGGATGTACCTGAATACTTAAATCTGCCTTTGCATCAATAATCTTGATCAGCAGTGGGAATACTTTCCCCTGTGTATTTCCAAAGAGTTCTCTGTGTTCCTCCCACAGATCGGATAATTTCTTTCCCTTATACGCACCGTCTGCAATTGTACAGGTGCCGTTTGGATGTGCTGCGATACCCCAGCATTCTCCGATGTCATCGCCCTCGATGGAATATCCATACTCTTCACGAAGCTTTGTACCACCCCAGATATTGTGGGTAAATACCGGCTCCATAAAAAGGATCTGCTTATACGGCTGGTTACAACTTAAATTTTCTCCATTCATTCTCATCACCTCTCTGTACCAGTATGCGGAATCTTTTGCAATCCTGCGCTGGGTTGTGTAGTCTACATAAACAAGTCCAAAACGCTCTTTGTAACCTTCTGCCCACTCAAAGTTATCCAGAAATGTCCAGAGGAAATATCCGATCACCGGCATTCCCTCATTGACCGCACGCTGCACAGCACCCAGATATGCATCCAAAAATGTGATTCTTTCGCTGTCATGCACCTGTCCGTCCGCGGAAATATTATCCAGATCGGACATTCCGTTTTCTGTAATATAAAGCGGCAGATGGTAACGCTCCGTCAAGAAACGGATTCCGTAATACAATGCCTCCGGTGTCACTGGCCAGCCTGTGCCTGTCTTAGCTGCCCCAGGGGCGCGGTCTACATATTCTGGTTTCCCATCTTTTCCACAACGGATCATATAACCGTTATATATATTTTGTCCCATAAAATCGAGCGGCTGATGAATGAGTTCCATATCTTCTTTCGTAATCTCCGGAAGATATGGTGCAAATTTTTCCAGTCCTTCTTTTGGATACTCTCCTAAAAAGACCGGATCGGAAAACCATGCCACATTCCAGGTCCAGTTATCCATTGGGTTGTCAAAACCAAAATATACCTTTTTTGCAGCCTCTATATCCTTTGTACCCTCCGATGCCGGATATGCCACACCACAGGTCGGTGCATAGCCGACACGTATCTTCTGCTTTGCATATTTACGCAGATTGATCACTGCCTGACCATGTGCTTTCATCAGATTGTGTGCCATCTGAAAGGTCTCTGGAACAGAATACTGCATTCCCGGTGCATGTACCCCGCTTAAGTGTCCCAGTCCAATCGCACACTGCGGCTCATTGATTGTGATAAAATCGGTACACAGATCAGAGAAATTTTCTGCAACGACTTTTGCATATTCTCCAAACCACTCCACCACATCTTCATTGAGCCATCCGCCTTTTTTAAACAGCTCATATGGAAACTCCCAATGAAACATGGTGATAAACGGACGAATTCCGTTTTCTTTCATGCAAAGAATCATATCGCGATACATCTGTACAGCTTTCTCATTCACCTTCCCGGTTCCCGCCGGAAGGATTCTTGACCAGCTGAGTGAAAAACGATAATTTTTGATTCCAAGTAACCGCATCAAAGCAAAATCTTCTTTATAACGGTGCATATGATCGCAGGAAACATCTGCAGTCTGTTGTTCATACACCCTGCCGGAACGCACAAACTCATCCCACACATTCTTTCCACGGCCATCGTCAGGATCGGTTCCTTCCATCTGATAAGCACTGCTTGCCACTCCCCAGACAAAATCTTTTGGAAACATATTTTTCTTCCTCTCTCTATTTTTCAGAAACAATTACAGAGATCAGTTCAAATGCACTCGGCATGGTAGAATCTCCGGAAATCAGCCGTATTTCCACCGTATGTGCCCCTTCTTTTCCATGCACCAGAACCGGAGTCAGCGTCAGGGAATCCCCCCAATCCTCATCAAAGTTTGCATCCAGTGTCACCGCATGTGCTTCATCCCCATCCACAATGGCCAGTGCCACCGGTGCCGGTTTCGTTACACAACGCTTATACTGTGCTGCAATCTCACTTCCATTTACAGCAAACGTTAACGATGCTCCTTTTTCTTTTGCGGACCATCCATTTTTGAAGCAATCTTTGACTTCTTCCTGTACTCTGGTATCTTTGACAAATCCCTGGTTTTCAGGTTCATAATTACGATTATCCAGACGCACTGCTTTTTCATAGCAATTGTCTGTCAGTGGTTCTGGGAATTCTGGTTTTGCATCCTTTGTCTGTGTTATATGGATTTTCTCTAAGGCATAAGTGATCACAGATGCCACCAGTTCATGTCCTTTGTCATTTGGATGCAGATCATCCTCTGTTATCCTGCGGTTTGGAATCCGCCCCGCAACGACTTCCGGATAAATACTGCTCTGCATGCTGACCGCCGGAAGATTGTAGTGTCTGGCTATCTGTGCATGCATAATCTGCGCATTTCCACCGTTATTATAATAAACATTGTGCACCAGCATCACAGCAGGTTCGTTTTCATCCTGCCATACACGGCGTACCAGTCCTTCATATGTCTCACGGAAAAATTCTGTAGAATCATCATTGACAGAAAATTCTATAATGACAAAATCCGGCTCATGCGAAAGCAGATCGGACTCTGCACGGGCGGTTCCAAAATGCGATGTCGTTCCACCGATTCCGGCATTGATATAATGAAACTCTGCCTGCGGAAATGTTTTTTCCCACCACTGAAATACGCGGTAAGCATAACACAGCTCCGGCGTGGACGCAAGACATCCCTGTGTAATTGAGCCACCTAAAAAGCCGATATTTAATGTCTCACCGGCCTCTGCCCTTGCCATCAAATTTTTCATCCGGTACAGATTTCCCGGATTGGAAATACCTCTTTCATATTCGATCTGCATGTTTACTCCTCCCAAATTCCTTCTCCAAGACTTTCGATGTATGCCGTAAGTTCTTTACTCATCTGCTCTGCCTCTGGAATCCGGATATGTCCCGGTGTACCTTTTCCATTTTGTGAATACAGGAAATGGTGTACCCGTGGACTATTTATTGTTTTGCACACTTCCTCAATGGAAATGTCCCAGTTTTCGTTATGTTCCAATATTGTAGTAGTTAATATAAAGGTTGCCTTCGGATATACTTCCATGAGATGCTCCAAAAATCTGCGGTAATGCTGCCGCCAATTCTCAGAACGTGCACTGTTATAATCCTCCGCCATATAATCGTCCGGGTGATTGTCGTTTTGTCCAAATGCCAAAATGACAACATTCGGTGTATAGCGGGAAAAATCCCATGGTTTTACTTCACTGAGTTCCGGTTGATATTCAATTTTATCATAACAGGATTCTATTCCCAGATAATCCGGCGCCATAAACCAGCCGGTTTTGTCAAGAAGGGCGATACCACCCTGTGAACTGTCATGCAGCTGTGCATGCAGATTTCGCGCGGTCATCCACGCATAAGAATACCAGCTGTTTGAATATTCCCCATCGTGCTCCGGATCCGGTTTTCCTACATAATCCACAGCTTCTGATACCTCACCGCAGGAAACGCTGTCCCCGAAAACTTCGATTTTACGGGACGGAAGCGGTGCCGGAGTAAGTACCTCGGCATCGCTTCCCAATTCAAATCCCAGTAATGTGACGATATGGCAGGAATCCATTCTTTTAAAAAGAGTGAGGGTATGCTCTGTAGGCTCAAGACCTTCTGCAATCACATACGTTTTTGCATCGGAATCTGAGGTGAGTAAGAACTGTCCCTGCTTTCCGTCCAATATATATCCCATCCGGCTCGACCAGTAAGCACGCTTGTTTGCCAGTGTCACGGAAATTTCTGTTCCGGTAAAACGAATCTGTACAAAACTTGCCGCATAGACAAGCACCGGTGCTTTCGGATCATCAAAATCAATTCTTCCACAATATTGTAATCTCTTGTCGTCCGGTGAAATATGCATAGTTATCTCCTTCCGATTTCAGTGTCCGCAGGTGTTACAACACTGTTTGTTTTTATGTAATCTACAATCTCATCCAGTTTTGTAAATGCCAGGCCAACGTAGCTGTCTGCAGCGCCATAATAGATCGCGATCTTACCAGATGCGCTGTCATGAATGGTTGCGCATGGGAAGCATACGTTCGGAACGAAACCTCTCTCCTCATACCACTCTTCCGGAGTCAGAAGGAAATTCTCACAGCGGTACTTCACGATGGAAGGATTATCAATGTCAAGGATTGCCCCACCGATGGAATAAACATATCCGTTACATGTACCGGATACCCCATGATAGAATAACAGCCATCCTTCGGAAGTCTCGATTGGAGCAGCTCCGCCGCCGATCTTTAAGGACTCCCACCATTCGCTTCCTTTGCCCATGACATGTCTGTGTTTGCCCCAGTATACCAGATCCGGGCTCTCACTTAAGAAGATGTCACCAAACGGTGTATGACCACTGTCTGACGGACGGGAAAGCATCATGAAGTTTCCATTGATCTTTCTAGGGAACAGCACGGCATTGCGGTTGAATGGGAGGAACGGATTCTCAATCCGTGTAAACGTCTTGAAATCTGTTGTTTTTGCCATGCCGATTGCTGCTCCGTAGAAATCCTGACACCAGATGATATAATAGGTGTCTTCTACTTTTACAAGTCTTGGATCGTATGCATAGATTGGCATAAACGGCTCGCCGTTTTCATCCACAAACGGAATCTTGTTTTCTTCAAAATCCCAGTGAATGGCATCTTTGCTGTGTCCAAGATAAATATATGGAATACCATTGGTCTGCTCTCCACGGAACACACCGATGAACGCATCACCATATGGCATAACCGCGCTGTTAAAAATTCTTGCAACACCCTTTAACGGATTTCTTCCGATAATCGGGTTTTCACTGTATCTCCAGATCGGGGCTCCGTTCTGAGGTCCTTGTGGTCTCTCCTGCCATGGTACATTTGGTACCGGAGCTGTCAGCATCTTTACTTCACTCATAATCAACTCTCCTCTTATTTATGATTTTTTAAATACTCTAAGTTCTTCTTAATCAGGTCGCATCTCTGCTGTACACACAGTACACTTCTTCCCGGATCCTGTGGTGTATTAAATACATAATCAATCAGACGGTCAATCGTTGTAGTCGCCACATGCATTCTTGTATCAGAAGAAGCATAGTAAATAAATACTTCGTTCTTATCGTTTACGATTGCACCGTTGGTAAATACAACATTGGATACATCTCCGACACGCTCCTCACCTCTTGGTCCGATTAACAGTCCGGATGGCTCTGCAATTACCTTAGACGGATCGTTTAAATCCGTGGCAAATGCATAGATCACATAGCGCAGACCTGCTGCAGTATTTCTTACACCGTGTGCAATGTGAATCCAGCCGCGGTCAGTCTTGATCGGAGTAGCACCTGCACCGTTCTTTGCCTCGGTAATGGTATGGTACTTACGGATGCTGGTCATCTTCTCTTCGTCAATGACTGCATGTGTGATGTCCTCGCAAAGACCGAATCCAATACCGCTTCCGCTTCCGGTATCAATGAAGTCATCCATCGGACGGGTATAGAATGCATACTTTCCATCCACAAATTCCGGATGCAGCACGACATTTCTCTGCTGCGGGGAACGAAGGGTCTTTAAGTTTTCCAGACGCTCCCAGTGCTTTAAATCTTTTGTGCGGACAATTCCTGCTGCTGCAACGGCTGCAGACAAATCGTTCACGCTGGTATCTTTGCTCTCAGAACAGAATACTCCGTAAATGTATCCGTCCTCATGCTGTGTCAGTCTCATATCATAGACGTTTGTCTCCTCCGGACATACATCATCCAGAAGGATCGGGTAATCCCAGAAACGGAAATTATCAATTCCGTTATCACTCTCTGCCACGCCGAAGAAGGACTTTCTGTCATTTCCCTCAATACGGGCAACCAGATAATACTTTCCGTTTAAATAAATTGCTCCGGAATTCATGACTGCATTGATTCCGAGACGTTCCATAAAGAATGGATTGGTCTCCTCGTTTAAGTCATATCTCCAGGTGAGCGGAATCATATCTCTTGTAAGAACGGGATTCACATAACGGTCAAATACACCATTATAAAAGTCACTTTTTTCATTTTTACGTGAAAGCAGCTTTTCCTGCTTTGCCAGTTCTACATAATATCTTTCATGCATTGTTTAAAGTCTCCTTATTACTTCCATACACATTCTTCCGTTATGATACGGACATTTCCAAGGTTCTACGATTGGACGGTCCGCAATCGGACTGCCGTCCGGATGTACTTCCCAGAACCACTCGGAACCGGTTCTCTTATCAATGACGTGTTCTTTGATAAATTCCCATTCAGCCTCCGATGCCTCCAGAAACTTCGTTTTCTGCGGATGCTTCTGGTATTCATTCAGGAATCCGATCACAGTCTCTGCCTGTACCCACCAGATCCGGTGGTCATTCACTTCCCCTTTGCAGCATTCATTTGCCAGAGAATGACCGTCAAACGCAACCTCGTAGACATTTTCTGCAAGAGTCTCGGTAATCGGTGACATTTTTTCTTTGTAATGATCATCCCCAAGCACTTCCACACCGCGGTCCATCAGCCATGCTGTCTCAATATCATGACCATAAGAATACAGATCAATGATGGTGTTGTAGTTCTTGTCAAAGAATACTTCCTGTCTCTTAAGTTTCGGATTGTATACCTTATCTGCAAATACATCCATAATCCACTTTAACCGCTCTCCCACCTCTTCATCATGGGAAACCCGGTAAAACTCGGTATAAGCCTCAAACACATGAAGCAGTGTGTTCATGGTTTTTTCGGCAAACACACCATTTTCCGATAGCTTCTCATTGGATTCCGGCTGGAAGTCTTTGGTAAATGCTTCCAGATATCCAACCTCATCCGTACATTTGCTTTCAATAAGAAGCTGCAGTTCTTTGGCAAGCTTTAATGCTTCTTCATCCCCGGATGCATCGTAATAGGAAGAAAGAGCATAGATGCAGAATGCCTGATTGTAGGTATGCTTTGTTGTGTCAAGTGGCTTTCCGTCATAAGTCATGGACCAGAAGATTCCACCATTTTCTTTGTCGATGCAGTGATCACGCAGGAACTCATAACCGTGTCTTGCCTCGTCCAGCAAGGTTTCATCTTTCAGCAGTATGTAGGCATTCGCAAAAAACCAGGTGATTCTGCTGTTTAAAATACATCCCTTTTCTGCTGTTTTGTCTACGTTTAAATTGTAGTCCATATATCCATAATATCCACCGTAAGTATCGTCCCTTAATGCTTTCCAGAAAGGAATGATATTTTCCGTCAAATGCTTTGTGACTTCTTCTTTCATCATGCTCTTATTCATCCCGATACCTCTTATTTTCCAAAATCATTAACCCTTTACCGCACCTGCTGTAATTCCACTGTAAATCTGTTTCTGGCAGCAGACAAATACGATCAGCGCCGGAAGCAGGGAGATAATAACACCTGCACAGATCAGATTGTACTTGCTTCCCATTGGTCCTACGAATGTGTAGAGGGAAAGTGCCATGGTACGGATCTCTTTTCTCATCAGGTAAAGGTTTGCTGCGTAGTATTCGTTGTACACACCAACACCCTTTAAAATACAGGATGTAACGATTGCCGGTTTTAACAGTGGAAGCATAATCTTCCAGTAAATCTGCCAGTAATTTGCGCCATCGATAATTGCCGACTCATCCAGTGAAAGCGGAATATTTTCCATAAACTGAATGAAAATATACATGGAAATAACATCGGTACCACAGCTCATAATGATGTAACCGCCCAGACTGTTTACAAGATGTAAATCTGACATAATCTGGTATACGGTAACCTGCATTGCTACTGCCGGAAGCAGTGCTGCAATTGTATAAAGGTTACGGATAAACCCATTGCCCGGGAACTTGAAACGGTTCAATACATAAGCAAGCTGGGAACCTACAATAACGGATACGGTAAGCACAACCACCATAACTATGACAGAGTTTAAAAATGCACGTCCCATATTTGCTGTCTTAAATGCATTTACAAAGTTGTCAAAATTCAGCCAGCTTCCCGGGAATGCCATAACATTGGTATTCTGGTACTCGGCATCTGTCTTAAATGCCGTTGTGATACAGGAAACAATCGGAATGATTGCACAGAATCCGAAAAAGATCAGCGATGCATATTCCACAATAATCCAGATAATGCTTCCTACGGAATAATGTTTCATTTTTTTACGTTTTACTGCTGCTGTACTACTCATTATTTCGCCGCTCCTTTCTTCATTTTCTCCTGTTTTTTGATCTGCTTAATCACCTGTTTTTCTGCCTTCAGCCGGGCTTTCTTTGCCTTATAGGATTCATCCTCCGACGCGGCATCCCTGAACACATATTTAAAGAACACATTCTGTAAGATCGTACAGATAAAGATGATCATCAGCAGAACAACAGACATTGCCGATGCCAGACCTACTTTCTGGCTGGTATGTGCGATCTTGTTCATAATTACGAAATACGTTCCTGTTCCGTTTGCACCGGTGGTGATTACGAAAGGCGCCTCAAACGCACTTAAGGAACCGGTGATGGAAAGGATAACATTTAATGTAATAATTGTCTTGATACTCGGGAGAATAATGTGTTTAAACTGCTCCCATTTATTTGCACCATCCAGGGACGCTGCTTCGTAGAGTTCGCTATCCACAGACATCATGGCACCAATAAACAGTACCATATTCTGTCCGGTATACCGCCATACGGAAGTCGCCGTCAGGGACCAGTTGTTTACACTCTGATCCTTTAACCAGTATGGAAGATTTTCTAATTGAAACCCACACCACTGCAGGATTGTATCAAATACGAATCCTCTGGTGAAGAAGAATTTAAAGATAAAACCAATGGCAATACCACTGATGAGGTAAGGGAAAAACATCAGCCCTTTGAAAAGATTTCCACCCTTTACCTTAAAGCTTAAAATTGTTGCAAGATACAGTGCAAGCACAAGCTGGATCAATGCACCGACCATATAGAATAAACTAAGTTTCAACGCCCCGAAACAATCGTTTCTTCTGAATACATCAAGATAATTGTCCCATCCGACAAATTCGCGCCTGTCTATCGGCGTTGTATATTTCATCTTATAAAAACTGAATTTGATCATTTCCGCAAATGGAAAATAAGTGAATAAAAAGAGTAAGAGCAATGGGATAATCATAAAACCGATACAGATAAATACCTGCTGGCCGGCTCTGCTCTTTGCCCATTTTTTTAAATTAAATGATTTTGATTTCATACTACGTTCCTCCCATATGAAACAGGCAATCATGCCACCGGGCCGAAAACAGTTTTTCGGCCCGGCAACTGGATGATGTACCTTTATGCAGCGTGGAACTACTCTGTAATTTCTACGCCCTCAGATTCCTGAGCATCTGTCCATTTCTGGTTCCACTCGTTCATAATATCATCAAAGCTCTCATCGCCATTTGCGGCATGCTCAATGATTGCCTGAATCTTATCATTACCGCCATTGTTAACATTTAACTCTGAATCAGCATTTAATGCATTTAAAAGATCCTCTTCGCCTTCTACAGCCGGTTCATCCTCAAGGAATGTTACACCGGAGAAATCAAGCTTTGTATCAGAAGATGACTTTGCAACCGGAAGTCCATCCTCGTTGTAAGAAAATCCAGACTTTTCAGTCATCCACTTAACAAAGATTAAAGCTGCCTGCTTCTCATCATCAGAAGCGTTTACGTTGATACCATAAGAGTAATCTGCTCCGGCTGATGCATACTGCTCACCGTTTACAGAAATCGGGAATGGCATATATCCGATGTCATCTGCGTTCTCACCGGCTGCTTCCATCTGTGGGTAAGCCCATGATCCAAGTACCATACATCCGATCTGTCCGTTGTTTAACATACTCTTAGAGCCTTCCCAGTCAGTTGTAGAATAGTCATCCTCGGTAAGTCCGCCAGCAACTGCATCGTAAAGGATCTTGTATACTGCATATGGATGTGTGCCATCGCCATAATCCTTGAATGGATCCTTTGTATGAAGGAGTTTCTGGTTGAAATATGTATTGTCACCAGTTGCATTATTTCCGATATAAGCATCCCATGCACCCATTGTCCAGCCTGCTGCATAGTTTGTGTAAAGCGGAATTGCATCCGTCTTGTCCTTAATCTTCTTTAATGCATCAATGAACTCGTCCGGAGTCTTTGGAATATCGGTCACACCGGCATCCTCAAACACTTTCTTGTTGTAAACGATACCCTGTGTCGTTGCTGTGGAAGGAACACCGTATACATCATTTCCATAGAGCCATGTGTTTGCGTAGTTGATCTGCTGGCTCATCTCATCAAGTGTACCGTATGACATATAATATGTACTGAGGTCTGCCTTATCTACTGCCGGAATCATGGTAATGGTTTCGTACTGTCCGGACTGTAAATGTGTCAGTGCATCATCGGCATAGTTTGTATCTGTAGTGATTTCAACCTTGATATTCGGATACTCTTTGTTGAAGTCTTCCAGATAAGATTTCCAGTTCTTTCCGCCGTAATCATCGGTATCCATATCTGTTCTGTGGTTGAACATTGTAATTGTTGCGCTTAAGTCTTTTCCTGTTTCTCCCAATACAATGTCTGAATAGCTTACAAGACCATCTGCGGAAGCGCTGTCTGATTTCTGTGTGGTATCAGCAGAATCATTTCCCTTAGAACCGCATCCTGCGAATAATGTTGCGGTCATTGCAGCTACAAGACCAAGTGCCATAAACTTTTTAAATTTCATGTTGTTCTCCTCCTTAAACATGTGAATTATTAAGTTAATTTAAGTATACATTTTTTGTTAATTTAATCATCACTCTTTATTGCTTTTAATCATACCATATTGCGTTTTCAAACACATTCCCTATAATGCACAATTTTGCATTTACTTTTTTGTATATTATGCCCATATATTTTTGTCCAAAAAGTAATTTTAAGTTATATTTTATTTTAAATTATTGCTTTTTACCTTTCATCCAATTATACTTAATTAAAAACTGGTTATGATTGAAAGAGGATGATTTTATGGAACAATTACAGCATCATGGGATTACAGGAACGGTGCCAAAGCATGTATTATCTGACAACATGAAAAACTTTACGGCTTTTCCGCTGTCCGCACCAGCGGATGATGGCTTTATTCATCTGCTCGGAAAAGGCATCTGTTCCTTTCCGAACAATTGTTCCATGACATTCCGTATCAACGCGCCTTATCATTTTTTTTATGTATATGAAGGCACTCTTTCTGTAACGGATGAACATCATACGTGTCGGCTGGCAGACCGGCACGCAGCACTTCTTCCGATTTCCGGTGCCCTCACGATCGAAATTTTAAAAGGCCGCTGCCACTATTTCCATATGTATATTTCCGGTCTTGCCCTCTTGCAGTTTCACACACTGCTCCCATCACCTCTTGCCTATCCGGCAGAGAGTTCTTCTATGTTTACGCTGTTCCATACGATGGAGCATTTACAGAATCTGCAGAAAGACACTTTTAATGATCCTCTGTCCGTCTGCCGGATCTCCATGTGGATTACCAATATTCTTACGGAAATGGCAGTCTATTCCTGCCATCCTGCCACACACCGGGATACGATCCCGGATTATCTGCGGGAAATTCATCATTTATTTGACACACAATACGGAGAAAATTATTCACTGGACGAACTGGAAAATACGTATTCCGTCAGCAAATACCGGATCTGCCGCGAGTTTTCTAAATACTATGGGGCTTCTCCTGTCCAGTACTTAAACCATAAGCGGATTGAAGAGGCTAAAAAACTGCTTCTGACTACCAACGACACCATACACGAAATCGGAAGCAAGGTAGGAATTCATAATACCAATCATTTTATCAATCTGTTTAAACGGGAAACCGGGGCAACCCCACTTGCATTTAAGCAGGATGCCCCGGTTTCTATATCCGAGCTACACTATCTTTAAATACCACATGTCCATCTACAATGAACACACCGGCTGTATAGTTTTCATTTGCAATTTTGCGGACAATCTTATGAATGGCTCTGCGTGCCATCTCCGATATATCCACCTCATATGTTGTAATTCCGATATCGCACAGCCCCGGATAAAGAAAATTATCAAATCCCACGACGGAAACATCTTCCGGAATCCGGTAGCCTTCATTTTCAAGTTTCCGGATCAGATACGAAGCTGCAAGATCGCAGTTACAGACAAATGCCGTCGGCATATCTTTCGGAAATTTATAATATTTTTCCAGATCCATCCGCCCGGTTTTGGTATCCCGGTCATCCATTACATAATCTTTTGGCACATCCATGCCGTGTTCCATCATTGATTTCAGATAACCAAGGTAACGGTCTGTAATACTGTTCGTCATACCAACGGTTCCCACATAGGCAATTTTTTTATGCCCCATGGAAAACAGATAATTGGTCAGCGCATAGGTTCCATAAAAACTGTTGGAAATCACGGTGTCAAGACCAACGGCATCGTTATAAAAATCCAGACAGACCACTGGCACGCCGCCCTCTTTTTCAATCTGTTCAATGTACGGCTTTGTCATATCTCCGAGAATAATCAGACCATCCACCTTTTTTTCCTGAAGCAGAAGCGGCATCTGGTTTTCCAGCACACTCTCCCTTGAAATACTTTCGAGCAGCGTAAAACACCCACGGGAAACTGCCTTCTTGTTTACTTCCTGATACATTTTCCAGTAAAAGGAATCGTATTTGTCCAGATATACTTCCTGTATCAGGACTCCGATATTATATTGTTTTTCCGCAGACTGCCGTTTCGTCTCTGAAGGACTGCGGTATCCAAGTTCTTCTGCAAGATTCTTTATTTTCTCCCTCATTTCCTCGCTGACACCTTTTTGTCCGGACAAAGCTTTTGAAACAGTTACGGTGCTGACACCAACCTGTTCCGCAATATCTGCAAGTTTTACTGCTTTTGCCATAATTCCCTCGATATTTTTATACTCATTCATTTATGCAGCCACATAAACCGGCTAATTTAAGTTAATTTTACATTCTTTTTTTTCTTCTGTCAATTAATCTGCCACAAAATGGTACAGATAACTTCGGTAATCCCCCTGCTCAGAAGGAACCAGCATACCGGCATTCATAAGCAGATCTCCACCGTATACGCATTCGTTCTCCATCTCACCTTCCAGACGATAATCCAGATTCGGATTCAGTCCCTGCAGGCGTACTTTTAAACTGTGGTAATTCGGGCGTGCGTGTACGGTCACGAAAGTAACCAGTGCCTCTTTTTTATCTTTGGATACTACCATATAACAATCGTAGAAATGATTTTCCCGGTAAGAAGCGATACGGTAATAATCCCCCTCTCTTACCAGATCGTTATACTTGTGATACATAGCTGTCTGCTGTGGAATCTGTTCCTGCTCTTCCTTTGCAATCTTTGTGATATCCAGCTCATAACCAAAGGTTCCTGCCAGGGCAACTTCCCCTCTTGTCTTAAACGGGGTATTTCTGCCCACGGTATGATTCGGGCAGTCCGAAACGTGTGCTCCCATTGCGGACAGTGGATAAATCAGTGCCGTACCTTCCTGAATGCCAAGTCTCTCGATTGCATCCGTATCATCCGAGCACCAGATCTGTGGGCTGTAATAAAGCATGCCCGGATCAAAACGCGCTCCACCGCCGGAACAGTTCTCCAGCAGGAGATCCGGGAAATCCTGTGTCAGACGTTCCTGCATCTCATAGACACCGAGCACGTAGCGATGGCTTAACTCGCCCTGACGGTCTGCTGGAAGTGCCAGACTTCCCAGATCGGTAAGCTGACGGTTCATGTCCCACTTCACATATTCGATATTGGCACTGCTTAAAATTGCACGGATCTTTTCATAGATGCAGTCCCTCACATCTTTTCTGCTGAAATCAAGGACATACTGATTTCTCGAAAGCGTTCCGGTGCGTCCTTTGACAGCAATCGCCCAGTCCGGATGCTCTTTGTACAATTCCGAATCCGGGGAAATCATTTCCGGCTCCATCCAGATACCGAATTTCATGCCAAGTTTATTCACTTCATCTACCAGATAGTTCAATCCGCCCGGCAGTTTCTTTTCATTCACAAACCAGTCCCCAAGACTTGTACTGTCATCGTTGCGGTGTCCAAACCAGCCATCATCCATAACCAGCATCTCAATGCCGTACTGAGAGGCAAGTTTTGCAATATCCAAAAGTTTTTCAGTATTGAAATCAAAGTAGGTTGCTTCCCAGTTGTTGATCAGGATCGGGCGTTTCTGATTGCGGTATTTGCTGCGGATCAGATGCTGGCGATAGAAATCATGGAAATTTCTCGTCATTTTTCCAAGTCCCTCTGCAGAGAAGGTAAGTGCCACTTCCGGTGTATAAAAGGCTTCTTCGCTTTCCAGTTTCCAGGAAAAATCTGCCGGATGAATTCCCATCACCGCGCGGATACTGTCAAACTGGCTCTTTTCCAGCTGCGCAATAAAATTGCCGGAATAAATAAAATGCATGGCATATACTTCGCCGGCGGTCTGTGTACTGGATGATTTCATCCATGCCATAAACGGGTGCTCCTGATGGGAAGACTCCCCGCGGATACTTCCCACGCTGGTCTTTCCATAACCGATCGGACGACGATCCATCTGGCGCTCTCTCCCCCAGGAACCGTGAAGTGTCAGCATCTCGTATCCATCGTCATCCATATCAAGGCATGCGGAGTATGCTTTCGTAAGATAAACAGCCTCTTTGCTGTGATTACAGATACGCACGCTTCTTGTAATCATATCATTTTCTTCAAACACGGTATAATACAGATCCACATCCAGCTGTAACACTTCATCCCTGCAGTGAAGAATCAGTGTCTGTGCGGTATTCTCCCGGTCAAAAGCAGACGGCAGTCCCGGAAGTTCTGGTTTCTGATCTGTAATTTCATAAGAGACATAGGTCGGCATAACCGCATGCTGTCCAGCCTGTGTGCGCACAGCAATGCTGCTTTCCCGATAATCTCCCACTCCGTTTCCGGAATACTCCGATGGAAATGTATCATAAAAAGAGCAGCGCTCTCTTTCATTCTCCGATGGAACAAACGGTGCCTCTCCGGTACGAAGCAGATAGCGCAGATCCTGCCTGCGCACACGCCTGCCATAATATACATGACCTACAAAGGTCCGGTGGTCTGCAAGACCTATGATATAGCTGGTATTGGCCGTCTCCAGACAAAACAGATCCAGATTTTCATCAAATACAATACTCATGTTACTCCTCCAGTATTTTTTCTTCTATAAACTTCACGGCCAGGTCTTTGTTTTTTAAACCATCTGCCAGGCCTACCACACAGGTATCCGGATACCAGCCGGTTTCCTTCACCCAGGCATTTTTTTCTAACTTTATGCCAATCGGATATTTTTTCCCTGTTTCGGTACTTTTTACATACACCAGATCGTCCTTATATTTTTCCAGCAATTCTTCTGGCAAATATTCCCGGATGTCTGCCAGATAGTCAAACTCTCCCAGTGAATAAAAGAAATCATAATCCGCAAAAAAGACATCTACCGACTGTGTCATAAAACGGCTTTGGATCATCTGAATGCTCTCTGCAGATGCCCCGTCATTTTCATTGGTCGAAGCCCCAAAATTACTGCTGACCAGCACTTCATTTTTTTCGGGGTCTACCCCATTATTTTCCAAAAAATCTTTGTAATAGTCCGAGTTATCCACCGGATTACTGGCTGATTGCTGTGCATTCACAGCCATAATTTCAAGTGCTGTGTTTTTTTGCGTAAAGTAGTGGATGACCAGAAAACTGAGCGTCCCTATGATGGCAAGTGCAACCATCGCCTGTAATCCATAATAATGAACCAGATACCACACTTTGTCTTTTCCATGCAGTTCCTTTAACTTCTCTTTTTCCGTTTTGGGTTCTTCTTTTTGATAAAGGACACTGTCCACCCCGGCTTTTGAGAAATCCGGTCTTATATTTTTCTGATCATCCATAAATTTTATTCTCCTGCGTATGCAAGCATCGCGGTGCGCAGCTCATCCAGTTTCTTTTCCGAATCTTTGATATCTGCTCCGACAACACCAAAGTAGAATTTGATCTTTGGTTCTGTTCCGGATGGACGTACACAGCACCATGCATTGTCACTTAACTCATAGTAAAGTACGTTGCTCTCCGGCAGACCTGTCGGTGTCACTTTGCCGCTTGCGATTTCTGTTCTTGTATCTTTCTTGTAATCCCGAAGTGCCAGAACATCCCATGCACCGATCTTTTTCGGCGGATTGCTGCGCATCTCGTTCATCATGCTCTGAATCTTTTCTGCTCCGTCCATACCCTTTAAGGTCATAGTCTCAAGGCCTTCTTTGTAATAGCCGTAAGTCTCATACAGGGAAACCATGGCATCCCAGAGGGTGATTCCGTTGGATTTGCACCATGCTGCCACTTCGCAGAGCATCATGACTGCCACACAGGCATCCTTATCTCTTGCATAAGTACCTGCCAGACATCCGTAGCTTTCTTCCAGGCCAAAGACGTACTCATAACTGTTCTGCTGCTCAAAAAATTTGATCTGCTCACCGATATACTTAAATCCGGTCAGTACCTCGATCAGTTTTACTCCGTAAGCTTTTGCGATTGCCTTTGCCATGTCGGTCGTTACGATAGTCTCAACCAGTGCACCGTTTGCCGGGAGTGTTCCGTTTGCTTTTTTCTCACGCAGAATGTACTCTGCAATCAGCATACCGGACATATTTCCAGTAAAACTTACATACTCTCCTGTCTTGGTATCCTTTGCATAAACACCCAGACGATCGGCATCTGGATCGGTTGCCAGAACGATATCCGCATCTACTTCTTTTGCCAGTTTCAGCGCAAGCTCAAATGCCTTTGGCGACTCTGGATTCGGATAGGAAACGGTCGGGAAATTTCCATCCGGAAGTTCCTGCTCTTTTACTACATAGACATTTTCAAATCCCAGTTCTTTTAATACACGGCGTACCGGGAGATTTCCTGTTCCATGTAACGGAGTGTAAACGATCTTGATATCTTTTGCCATCGCTTTGATGATTTCCGGGTGGATCGACTGTTTTTTGAGTTCTTCCATATAGCGGTCATCCATTTCTTTTCCGATGGTATGATAAAGTCCTGCAGCTTCGGCCTCAGATTTCATCATAGTCTTTACCTGTGAAAAATCAGTGACTTTTGCCACTTCTGCAAGAATATTTTTATCGTGTGGCGGTGTGATCTGTGCACCATCCTCCCAGTATACTTTGTATCCGTTATACTCGCGTGGATTATGGCTTGCCGTAATTACAATACCTGCAATACATCCAAGTTCCCGAACAGAAAAGGACAGCTCCGGTGTCGGACGCAGGGATTCAAAACGGTAGGTTTTGATACCATTTGCATTCAGGCAGAGCGCTGCCTCATCGGAAAACTCCGGGGACATGATACGGGAATCATAAGCGATCGCAACTCCCTTGTCCTGTCCGTTCTGCGAAATGATATAGTTTGCCAGTCCCTGGGTTGCCTGACGAACCGTATAAATATTCATACGGTTTGTTCCTGCGCCGATTACCCCGCGCAGACCACCAGTACCAAACTCCAGCTGACGGTAAAAACGATCCTCGATCTCTGCATCATTTCCTTGTAGTGCCAGCAGTTCTTTTCTGGTTTCTTCATCAAAATAACTGTCTGTGCACCATTTTTTGTATGTATCCATATAACTCATTTCGGATCCCCCTTCTATTCTGCTTTTTATTTAAGTATACCATAATTTAAGTTTGTGTAAATATGTTTTTAGTCTGAATTTAAGCTAAATTTTCATTCTGAAACTTGTGAAAATTTCCGATAGATGATGTCTGCTGCCGCTTTCCCGTAAACTTCATAATCCCCTCTTTTGACAGGATTTCTGCCGTCTCCATGCCATGCAGCCCATTCCCAGATGCCAAATCCGCCTACCCAGTCTCTCTTTTCGCAGGCATCAAACATCGCCTGAAACCAGTCTGCCTGTCCTTTTTCATCATAGTCCCCACGCACGCCCCAGTCATTCGGCACCTGATTGGAACCTTTCACAGACATACAGCCGGCTTCCGCAAAGAAAAACGGCTTGTCAAACTTCTTTACCACCTGTTCAATACGATCCAGCTGATTGTCCCAATCGTCAATCGGATAATACCCGCTGGATGAAATCACATCTACCGCATCCCACCATTTCACATTGTGTTCCTGGTACTTATCCGTATTGTAGGAAACCAGTCCATCATACTTCCGGCGGATTGCCGCAATCACTTCCCGCCATTCCGCTTCGCGGCGCTCGGTCTGCACCATCTCGCAGCCTGCAATAAACAGATCCACTCCGCACTGCTGCGCAAGTCCGGCATAGTGTTCCTGAAATGCCCGGTAAGAGGCAAACCAATTGCCCCACTTCGGTTCACACACCACATCTTCATCAAAGAAATTGATATGTGCCCGCCAGGTTCCGTCCTCACAGTTTGCCGTTGGCTTTAACGCCACCTTAAGGCCAAGCTGTTTTGCGTAAGCAATCATGGCAGTCAGCTCCTCATCCGATACATTCCGCTTGGTTCGGTAATCAATGGTCTCGGAAAATGCTGTCTTCTGCACACCGTTCGGTGCAAAAATCACATAGTTTGCTCCCGTCTTTTCTTTCATCAGTTTCAGACTCTGTCTGGTTTCTTCTTTTTCAAAGGTACCTCTTGCACAAAATGGTGCAAAGGTAACTGCATGTATACGCTCCATAATATTCTCTCCTTCTTTCGTTTTTTGTCTGGGTGTTGTTTCAACCGTTTCTGCGGGCAGTCTGTCTGTAAGGACTCCGTTCGCGATTTCTAGTCTGCCTAAGAGGGAACCTTCGAAACGTTTATTGCGCCCACTCTCATTTGTCTTGATATATACAACAGTTTAAATATTTTATTCTGTGACTGCGCAAATTGAACCGTGGGCGCGCTTATTCGAAGCCTCCCTCTAAGGCACACACGAAATCACTCAGACGGTGTCCTTACAGACAGACTGCCCGCAGAAACTATTGAACGTTAATCGCAGATCCGACCATGTGAGAGGCTGCAGGCTCGGAAAAAAGTTTCGAAATCACCAACTTATTGTCATGCGTATTATCTTACCTTTTTTTTCGGCAATCCGCAACTTGAAAAACAGTCATTTATTATGTAAAATAAAGCAAATACGAAAAGAGAGGACTGGGAATATGCATACGGAAAATAAAAAAGAACTGGCGCTGGAAATCATCCGCCGTCTGAAACAGGCGTACCCGGATGCCGCCTGCAGCCTAGATTACAACGAAGCCTGGAAGCTTCTCGTCAGTGTCCGCCTGGCCGCACAGTGTACCGATGCCCGCGTAAACATGATCGTACCGAAATTGTATGAAAAATTTCCGGATGTCAATGCCCTGGCAGATGCACCCGTGGAAGAAATCGAAGAAATCGTGCGTCCCTGCGGTCTCGGCAAAAGCAAAGCCAGAGATATCAGCGCCTGCATGCGGATGCTGAGGGATGTCTATGATGGTAACGTACCGGATGATTTTGATGCACTTTTAAAATTGCCGGGTGTCGGGCGTAAAAGTGCCAACCTGATTATGGGAGATGTATTTGGAAAACCGGCCATCGTGACGGACACACACTGCATCCGCCTTTGTAACCGGATCGGATTGGTGGATCACATCAAAGACCCAAAGAAAGTCGAAATGGAATTGTGGAAAATCATTCCGCCGGAAGAAGGGAATGATTTATGCCACCGCTTTGTGCTGCACGGGCGTGACATCTGCAGTGCACGCACGACTCCGCACTGTGAGCACTGCTGCCTGCAGGATATCTGTGCACAGCGTATATAATCCACATCTGTGCATGTTTCCCTGTTATGATTACACAGAAGGCAATGCTTCTTCTGGTATCAGCTTTTGCATATCCGGTGGCAGCGGAGCCGTAAACTCCATCGGCTCCCCTGTCATGGGATGGGGAAATGAAAGTTTCCAGGCATGCAGTGCCTGACGATCAATATCATACGGTTTCTGCCGCACACCCGCTTCCGTTCCGGAAGCATCCTCGTTCTTATTTTCCAAATCCTCCCTGCGGTCAATCTGATTCCCCACATATGTGGGATTGTATAAAAAATCACCAACCAGTGGATACCCAAGATATGCCATATGTACCCGGATCTGATGCGTGCGGCCTGTTTCAAGCTGCAAAGCCACCAGACTACGCGATATCCAATCCATTACCTCTGTTGCAATCACCCGATAATGTGTCACTGCCCGGTCTCCCTTTTGAAAATCCACCACGCGTCGCAGACAGCGATCCTCTTTTCTTGCAATCGGTGCAGATATCACTCCAGCATCCACTGTCATGTTTCCTTCCACAATCGCTAAATATTCCCGATGGATACCCTGTGCCTCTAAACCGTGTGTCGATTTTTCGCGCACCATCTGTCCTAATATTGCTGCAGATACGGCATGTTTTGCCACAATAGTAAGTCCTGAAGTATCACGGTCCAGCCGGTTAATACAGCGGAAAACAAAAGGTTTATTCTGTTCTTTAAAGTACCATGCCAGCGCATTGCCGAGGGAATTATCCGGATTGTTGCGCGATGGATGAATCGGCATGCCCGCTGATTTGTTAATCACAAGCAGATCCTCATCTTCATAAACGATTGTAACAGGCAGTTTCACCGGACGAATCTGTTCGGAGCTTTCTGTCTCCTGAATGTATACGGTCAGGATATCGCCTTTCGTAAGAATCTGGTTCATATGTACATACGTTCCATTCAGGCAGATTGCCTGCTCCCTTTTACGCAGATCCGTCAGATTCTGCTCGGAATACCCCTTTTCTTTTAAAAATCCACTGATCTTGTGTGGAAATGGTAATTGTGTAATGTGATACGTTATTGTCCGGTTCATTGCCTTTTACTGATGCCTCATATTCTTCCGGTATTCACTCGGTGATACCCCACAAATGGATTTGAACAGTTTCATAAAATGTTTTTCATTCTCATACCCTACCATCTGGCTGATCTCAATGATCTTTTTGTCCGTTTCCTCCAATAGCTTTTTGGCTTCTTTCATCCGCAGCTCTTTGAGATACGTCACAAAATTTACCCCTGCGTAATTTTTGAATTCGAAGGAAAACACTGAATAATTCATGGATATATAATTGGAAACCACCGCCATATTCAGATCTTTATTATAATTTTCCTGAATGTAGGCAATCGCCTGCTGCATTTTCTGACCAACCCCATGGTCATCGCCCTGTGCACGTATTTTTTCATGCATTCCAAGCACCAGTTCCATCACAGCTTCCTCATATGCTTCCACCCCGGAAAACTGATAGATTTTCCGACAGCGGTTGATCTTCTCTTGCACATCGTCATCCACCAGATTGTGATAAATTTTCTCTACATCCGAAAGAAACTGGATCATTCCATCGGCAAATGCATCGGGCTTAATATGTCCCCGCCGGACTTCGGTAAACAGATTTTTCCACAACGTGGTCAATTCTTCTGTTTTGTTCGTACCGATCAGATGCAGTTTCTGCATCCATGCAGTCTCCTCTAACTGCTTATATGCGGACTGCCGGATTGCGTCTGCCACATGCGGCGGATTTATAGTTCCGATCTGATGTTTCTCCTGATAAAATGCCTGTTTTCTGCACTGCAGGGCTTCTTCATACGCACTGCGCACCTGTGCTATCCCATGCGAGATCTCACTGATTCCCGCATATTCCTGCCACAGTGTATTACTGAGCAGTTCCTCCATTTCTTCTGGTGCTAAAATACAGACATTCTGATCCAAAACATCCTGTAACCAGATCAATTCCGGAGTATCTTCTAACGCAAAAGAACCTCCCACGACACAGATCCGGTATCCCTGTGGGAAAAAAGTTTCCCCGAATTTCTGGCTAAGACTCTCAATTTCCTCCGGCTTGGGATTCTCATCCAAAAGCAGATGCCGCAGCTGGCTTTTTCCAATGACCTGTTCGGCCTGTCTTATTTTCTGGCGGCTTACAATTTCTTCTTCGAGTTTTTGCATGATCGAAGTGATTTTCTGCCGCTCCACTGGCTTTAAAATATATTCTCTCACGCCATTGCGCAGCATTTCCACCGCATAGGAAAAATCGTCATATCCGCTGATTGCCACGATTTCCGGCTTGTCGGACATCTTCTGCACTTCTGCAACCAGCTGGATTCCATCCATCTTCGGCATCCGGATATCAGTGAACATGACATCCACATGCTGTTCCTGCAGCATCTCAAGTGCCATCTCTCCATTGCTGCACTCTACGATATTTTCCACCGGGACTCCACATCTTTGAATCATCACGCGAATTCCCTGCCGGATCATTTTTTCATCTTCTACGATCAACACGGTTTTCATGACCGTACTTCCCTCCCTTGTATCTGCTTGGTTCCATAGGTCTGCGGCAGATGCATACTTACTTTTGTATAACATCCTTCTTTCGAAGCAATGGCCAGTCCATACGCATTGCCGAAAGCAATCGTGATACGGTCCTGCACATTTTTCAGTCCGATTCCATGACCATTTCCACTCGTATTATCTGCCTGCAGCTTTCCATTTATTTTTTCTTTGAGTTTATCCACCTGTTCCGGCGTCATTCCTTTTCCGGAATCTGTCACCTCAATCACACAGTCTGTTCCTTTTTGTTCCGCTTTTATGTAGATGGTTGTGTCCTCTGCCACATCCTCAATGCCGTGTTTGATTGCGTTTTCCACAATCGGCTGCAGCGACATCTTTGGAATCACCTGCTGCATCATCTCCTGTGGCACACGCAGGGATAAAATAATTTCATAGTCAAATCGCAGATTCATGAGCGCGACATAATTACGAACATATTCGAGTTCTTCTTCCAGAAGGACAGTACCGTTCGTCCATTTCATACTGTAACGCAGCATCTTTCCCAAAGAAGTCACTGCATCCGAAATCACATATTTCTCATCGATCTCTGCCATCATTTTTATCGTTTCCAGCACATTATAAATAAAATGTGCATTGATCTGATTCTGCAGAGCACGGATCTGGGAATTTTTGACCAGCAGCTGCCGGTCAAGATTTTCCTGCATCAATGTCTGGATGCGGTCAAGCATCGTATTTAACTGCGCGCCAAGTTCCCCCATTTCTTCGGAACTGTCTACCGAAATCCGCACATCCAGATCTCCTTCCTGCACCTGATGTACGGTTTTTAAAATTCCATACAAACGGCGAAGCAGATGCTTGACAAGCCAATTGATAAAAAAGCTCAATCCGATAAGCAGAAGAACCAGCAGCGCAACCGTAATATTCCGGGAACGGTATACGGCCTGCACATCCTCTGTGATATCCTCCACCGCTAAAAGTGCACCGCCCATGCCAGCCACCGGCTGATAGACACCTATCAGATTTCTTCCATTGACTTTTTCATACAAAACAACCGATTCCTTTTTGTCCTGAGTTCTTTCATACAATTTCTGTACCAGTGCACGGCGCTCTTTGGAATTGCTGTTTCCCATATACAGAGTGCCGTCTTCTGCCATAAAACAGGTCCATTCTTTTTCATTTCCTGCATACATTTCATAAAACATGGTATCCATTTTCATAGCAGCTTCTACATAGCCGACTGTACCATTCCGATAGTCTTTTACCTTTGTCACATAACACAAAAGCGGTGTTTCTTCCTGCAGATTCTGCTCAAAAATCGTATCCGAATATCCAAAATGCCAGCCTTCGATTTCGTGTTCTTTGGCCCAGCTTAATTTTTTCATGCGGGAATTCTGATACAGAACCGGCATCATCTCTAACACCTTGTCATTGGTTGCATACACACGCACCCCGTACAACAGGGGGTTGTTATAGATCAGCCGCTCTAATGCTGCAATATCGGTATCGTAGGTTTTTTTCATTTCCGCAGACGAATAGGTTTTTTCCGATACGGATGCATTGAGCATATCAAGCACCCCCGCATCCGAGATAAAAAACTGTGTGGCCATATTGATGGAACTGATCCCCGTCTCCATCTGGGTTTTGTTTCGCTCCATTTTGTTTTTCATATATGTCCGGTGTTCTTTGATTGTACTCTGTTCCATATTGTAAAACAATACTCCGAGTATCACACCCATAGGAATCATAACAAAAATGAGAATCGTTATGGTAAACTTCCGATTCAGTTTCATATTTTCCAGCTTTTTGCTTATTTTTTTCATCTAGTCCATTCCCAGTTTTTTCTTATTGATCTGTACCAGTTTATTTTTTTCTTCCATCACCAGATCATATCCCAGTGCTTTTCTCTGCTTTTTGTACGACTCCATGATCGCATCAAATTTTTCATCCGATTCTGCCAAAAGAAGCTGTGGCAATGTCTCGCTCCAGAGCTTCGTAATGTTATTGTTTGCAATTCCAGCATCACTGTCTGCATCCAGTGTGACATCGTATTGTCCCAGATATTTTGTATACGGATATGTCCATTCCTTCATCTGTGCCAGCGGTGCTTCGGTTTTTGGCATCCAGTCTAATTGCATCACTTCATTCTGCAGCATCCAGTAAGCATCATCCGCTCCGTATTTTGCATTGTAAGCGCTGCGGTCTTCATTGAGCAGTTTTTTTACCTCCGGTCTGAGTACCGCTTTTCCATCTTCTTTCGTGTACATCTCATCCTCTACTCCAAGACTGATCAGCTTCTGTCCATGCTCACTCATCATATAATCCATAAACGCAATCGCGCGGTCCGGATGCTTACAGTTTTTGGAAACGAGTGTAATCGTCCAACCGTTGATACTGGTGGTCGGGAGTACCGGATCATCGCCATGGCTGTTTTTCGGTCCATCCACTGCCATATAAATCCGGTCCGGATCTTTGACATAAATTTCTTTCTGCTGATCTGCAATATCTGTGCGCTGATAAATCATGCAGAAATACCGTCCCTCCAACAGTTTTTCATTCATCTGTGTCCGCTGATCCACAAAAATATCATCCGCCAGATATCCTTCCTGACCGAGCTTTCGGAAAAATTTCAGCCACGAAAGATACTCCGGATCTGTATATCCATCGTACAATTTTCCATCTTTTTCCCATGGAATCGCCAGAAAGTTCTGCAGGTATTTTCCAAACGATACACATCCAGAACCGTCAAATACATGCGCCCCGATCGGAATCAATGGTTTTCCATCGACTTCCGGGAACATTTCTACTGCTTTTTTTACAGCCGCCTCAAATCCTTCCTGTGTCGTCATGTCCGGGCTTCCGATTGCTTCGTATATATCTTTGCGCACGAGAAAGGTCTGGTTAGAAGCAATATCATCCCGTTCTTCCACATCTTTGGGCGTATAGGAGGAATTCGGATATCCATATATATTCCCCTTTTCATCCGAATACCAGTCGACCACGGCAGGATCTGCAACTTTATAAAAATACATGTCATACTGATCGGCCAGATCATTCAACGCATAGACTAAATTTTTCTGGATCATCTCATTGACCTGCGGCTCCCACCAGCCAAGTGTGATCAGATCCGGCAGGGAATCCGATGCAATCAGTGCGTTTAGTTTTTCATCTTCGTTTCCCAGCGGCGTAATGAAATTTACGCTGACACCGGTCTCGTCCGTGATTTTCTGCGAAACGAGATTTTTCCCCCATCCCATATCAAACCAGGAATAGTTGACATACCAGTCCAGCGTCACGGGATCTTCTTTCGCATAGGTTTTCCATGCGGGCGTATCGCCGTCCTTTTCTGCTGCATGTTGTGTTTCTGTCTGTGTCTGCTGTGCACAGCCTGTCATCATTCCAAGAAATAAAGCTGTCACACTTGCGTATATCCATCTTTTTTTCATTGTACCCTCTCCTGTTTTTATAGCATTGATCCGGCGATCGCGCAGCTCATATCTTGGGCTGCTTTCGTGTGATGGCTGGGCTGCCGCTTCTCTGTTGCGCATTCAATATCCAGAATCAAGGATTTGCAGAAAATGACTGCCTGGCTCCTATGATGATTTGTGTTCGTTCAAGTTTCGACAGCGGCGCGCTATGTCCGTCTGGCAGGGACGCGTCCGAAGGATTTCGTGTCTGCCTTAGAGGGAATCCTGAGAATAAGCGCGCCCACGGGTCAATTTGCGCAGTCACCAAGTAAAATAATGAAACAATAGTATATATCAAGACAAATGAGAGTGGGCGCATTAAACGTTTCGAAGGTTCCCTCTTAGACAGACTAGAAATTCTGAGCGCATTCCTGCCAGACGGACATAGCGCGCCGCTGTCGAAACGTTGCCCGGACACAAAATTTGAGCCAGGCAATCACTTTCGCAAATTCTAAGATTCTGTCTAATTCATGCGCAACAGAGAAGCGGCAGCCCAGCCATCACACGAAAGCTACCAGAAAACATAAGTTGCGCATCGCCTTATAATTTACATGTATTATACCACAACAGGAGCCTCCACAAAAGTGAAGACTCCTACTGCAAAACATATATTAAAGGGAGAAAACTATAAAAAAGAAAATAAGCTTATTCTTTTACCGCACCAGCAGCAATACTGCTGATGATGTACTTGGAGAAAAATGCAAATACCAGAAGAATCGGAATAACCGAAATCGCAACCGCCAGATAAATCGCACCCTGGCTTCCGGTAATATCGGTAGAGGAACGAAGCGTTGCCATCATAACCGGTAAAGTAAATTTCTCGTTTTTGTTTAAGATAATCATTGGTGTCAGATAAGAATTCCAGTTGCCAATGAATGCCATGATTCCCATAGTTGCCAAGCCCGGTGACATAATCGGAATTGCAATACGATGGAAAATATATAACTCCTTTGCCCCGTCAATACGTGCTGCTTCAATCAGCGCCGGCGGCATCACCGAGAGCACATACTGTCTTAAGAAAAAGACGGTTCCCGGTGCTGCGATTGCTGGCAATATTAAGGGGAGGTATGAATTCACGAGATGCAGTTTGGTGCATAAGTTGTAAAAACCAATGAGGCCAAGCTGTCCCGGAATCATCATAAATACGAGGATGACGGTAAATAATACCTTGTTTCCTTTGAACTTATACATCGCAAGTCCGTAAGCTGTCAGGGCTGAAAAATATGCCGTAAACAAGGTAGCCGGTACAGCCACGATAATACTGTTTGCCATACCTTTGAACAGGTTGAAAAACTTAAATACCGTCTTCCAGTTGTTCACCAGCTGATCCCCAGGGATCAGGGTAAACGATGTCATAATGTCTGCGCCGCTTCGGGTGGCATTGACCACCATAAGCAGGAATGGAAACAGACATGCAGCTCCAAGAAGGATCAATAATGTGTATAAAATTGTTTTTTTGATTTTATATCCCACACTGTTCATATGGCTAATCCTCCTTATTGAAAACTTTTAACTGTACCACAGATACTGCCAGAATAATCATAAAGATCACATAGGCAATCGCAGATGCATAACCGGTCTGTGTAGTTCCTGTGGTAAAACCAAATTTATAAAGATACATAACAGCTGTGTAAACCGACTGGTAAGAGCTTCCGGTTGTCTCTGTCATCAGGTATGGCAGATCGAACATCTGCAGACCACCGATCAGAGAAGTGATTGCTACATATAAAAGCATCGGTTTTAACAACGGTAATGTTATTTTCGCAAATACGGTCCAGCGCCCGGCACCATCGATGGCGGCCGCCTCGAAATAATCTTTTGAGATACCCTGTACCCCGGCCATCAGCATGATAAACGAATTTCCAAACCACATCCATGCAGAAATAACTGCAATGGTCGGTCCTGCTGTTGCACCAGATCCCAGCCAGTCAACCGGATTGTAATGTGCTCCAAAGAGTTTATACACACCGGAAATGATCTGGTTAAATGTACCATATCTCCAATCCAATAACGTTTTAAATAAAAATGCGATAGAAGTCGCAGCGATCAGGTTTGGCAGATAATAAATCACACGGAAAATGCCAAGTCCCTTGATCTTATACTTGATATCACTAAATACAATGGTAAGTAAAAATGCAAGTCCAAGCTGGAGAACAATATTGACGCCCCAGATACGTACCGTATTCCAAAGACCTTTCCAGAAGAACTTATCGGTAAATACACGGATATAATTGGAAAACCACACCCATTTCATCTCGCCTACTCCTGCAATTTTTGCATTGGTAAAACTTAAATATAATGTCCGAAATACCGGATATACACTGAAAATCAAAAATACGACTACAAATGGAAGGACAAACAAATAGCCCATATTATCATACGATTTGAGTCCCTTTTTTTTCTTTTTTCCCATAGGTTCATCTCCCCTTTTCAAGAGGCATCACCAGCAGGAACTTTCCCTGCCGGTGATCTGCCTGTCATTATTTATGGATTACCGGTCAATTTCAATTTCCGGGAATGTAGACTGTACGGTATCATAGAATGCATTTACAGCATCTTCTTTCGACTTCTCGCCTGTCTTGATCGCACTGATTGCCTGTGACCATGCGTCACCAATCTGCTTGTCGTAACGGGTTACCTTCGAGTAGTCAATTCCCTTTGCCTGCTCTAACCAGAACTGGTACAATTTCTCACCGCCGTAGATCTCATTTTCATCATCTTTGTGTTTCTCAAGTGCCGGCAGGTAAGATACGGTATCGCCCTGTGAATAATCAATCCACCAGTCAGAAGTATCTTCATTTAAGGTACAGAATTTTACGAAATCCCATGCGGTATCCTGTCTCTTGGAGTTGGAAGCAATACCGATGTATGTACCACCACCGAATCCGTAAGTAGGTCCGGCACAAACGCCCCATTTACCAGAAGTATCACCCACATGATCTCTCATAGTAAGAACACCCCAGGAAGGAAGTCCGAATGCAAATACGCTTGTCTTTTGAGCATCCTTGGTTGCCTCCTCAAACTGTGTGGAATCCCATACATTGACGGAATCATCAGCTCCACTCTGGATATCAGCAGAAAGGATCGGCACCTCTCCGGCCATAGCCTGATACCATGGGGTAGACCACTGGGTTGCGTATGCAGTATAATCGTTCTTGTATAAGTCTACACACAGATCCATGTAATCGTATCTTGCCTGATCCACATTTAACTTTCCATCAACCACCCATGCACTGTCACCTGAAAAATAGCTAAGCTCTGCATCGGATGAGAAAATACGGTAACCTTTGTCTTTTAACTTCTTTGCGGTATCTAAAATGGTAGAATAGCTGGAAAACAGCTTTCCAACTTCATCCGGATCATCGGTTCCGAATACTTCTTTTGCAATGTCTCTCCTGTAATAGAAACCTGCTGGTGTAATCTGATAAGAAATTGCTCTCTGGATACCATCGGAATCCTGTCCGACTTCCCATACATAATCTACAATCTTATCTTTGTAATCCTGTGCGCCAAAATCGTCTAAGTTTGCAAAAAATCCTGCATCATAGAAATCATCGAGCATCTGTGGTTCACCAACGATGATATCCGGCTCTGTCTCTCCTGCCAGTAATGCCGTCTGCACTTTTGTCGGATAATCCGCCGGTTCAATGACTACGGTATCTACTTTCACACCGGTCTGCTCCTGGAAACGCTTTCCGTAATCTACCAGATCGTTTGTCAGTGTCCAGACAACCAGTTTGTTGTCTCCTTTACTGCTTGTTTTTGAACCACCCTGTGTACTGTCTTTTGATCCACTGCTTCCACAGGCTCCCATGGTACATACCATAGCCCCAATTAAAAGCGCGGAAACCATTTTTTTCCATCTCATAAAAATATCCTCCTTTTGACTGAACAACTCTTGTTCTCTGTTGATACTGTCATTATAGGAGGATATCTTGTTCGAAAAAATGATGCAAATTTTAAAAAGGTGTCTTTTTTTTATTCTTCCAAAATATAAGTAGCAATACTATGCGCTTCCACCGTTTCTTTTACTCCCATACCGTCTTCCCGCAGCGTCATATCTACCGGTTTGTCCCCTTTGTTTAACACAACAATCACACGGCTGCCATCCGGGTTTAAAAAGCCGCAGACATCCAGTGCATCGGTATAACGGGTGGTTGCGATCCGCACAGCCTCTTTTTTAATATAGCGGCTGAACTGTCCGATGTAATAATATGCCAGACGCTTGTCAAAGGTATCATTTTTTGGATCACACAGAATCGGAGCGGCACAGAAATTACCGACATGGTTCGGTCCGCCTTCCATATCCAGAATCAGGTTCCAATCCAAATATGCGCTTAACCCTGCACGGAAATTTCCGATCATATCATGCGCATACATCTCCGCTTTGGCCGTCTCTTTGGTGTCCGCAAAACGGGAATACTCCACACAGCCCTCGGAAAAGATTACTTTTGTCCCCGGATACTGTTTTTGTACCATTTCAATTGCCTCAAAATGATCTCCGGTATACCAGTGTACGGCAGCACCTTTGATATATTTGGCTGCTTTTTCATTCTGTATACAGGTGCCGAAACGCTCAAACAAAATTTCTTTGTTGTGGTCCCACACGAAAATATCCACATCCGAAAGACCTGCTTTTTCCAGTGCTTCCCCAAGGTAATTTCCTACAAACTCAGCTTCTTCTTCTGTGGTATACACACAGGAATCCCAGGTCTGGACAGCCGCCGGCTCATTCTGTACGGTCAGTGCCCGGATATTAATTCCTTTGGCACGATAGGCCTGGATAAATTTAACAAAATAGGCGGCCCAGGTGGCGTAATATTCTTTCTTTAACTTGCCGCCGTGGTTCATTTCCCCGTTTGTCTTCATGAAAGCCGGTGGGGACCAAGGGGAAACCAAAAAGGTAAGATCCTCGCCATAGGTTTCCTTTCTTTTTTCGATGGCGTCTGTCAAAAACGGCAGAATTTCTTTTTCATCATGTGCGATGGAAAACGTCTTAAGCTCTGCATCCCAATCCTCGATATATGTATAATTTCCCAGCGCAAAATCACAGCTGTTCATATGAATCCGCCCGATATTATAACGCAGTCCGTCTTTACCAAAATATGCCTCGATCATTTCTTTCTTTTTGGCATCGCTGCATCCCATATATGTGTGTGCACTTGCCTCCGTAAATGCCCCGCCGAATCCATCGATTGTCTGATACGTAACCTGCGGATAGATGCTTACCACCTGCATTTCTCCCGGCTGCTCACACACCGTAAGCTCCTGTTCCTTCCAAAACTCATGTTTCTGTTCGCATGTAACAATTTTTTTCATTCTCATAGTAAATATCCTCCTGTATTAATTATTTTTTATGGTAATAGCAATTGTTTCCGCCAGACCATCTCTGATCATGCGGGCTGCATCACCCTCGATACTGCCCCTGCTGTGCATCCGGCTTCTGTTGCGGTACGCAATCTCAATTTCCGCAATCTCATAATTGCCCGGATAAAAATCACGCTGCCCGCTTAAGTGGTATACCACCTTTGTTTTTCCCAAAAACATGGCAGACACTTTCAGATCTTTTCCTACCAGATATCCCGGAATAACCGGTGCAAACGTAAGCTTTAGCGTCTCCCCATCATAAGTAAATGGGCGGCGCCCAAACATCATCGTCTTCCACATGCTCATAAATTCCACGGTAGAACCGCTCAGCCGCGCAACAAATCCCTTTCCTACAAGCTTTTTGTTCGGATTTTTTGAACTTGCAATAAAAGAAGAATTCTCCCAGATACTTCTTCCGTACTGTCTTTCATCCAGAAACGGAATCGCTGCATGATGGAAATCTTCCAGAAATTCTTCATATAACTGTGCATGCAGCAGTTCGAGCAGATATTTGTATTCCATATGCAGCCAGATAGATTCGTTTTCCAGCCAGCCTGGTGTAAATGCACGGGCACGCCCCAATTCGTAAGATGCATTCTGCAAAGACGCATTGACTTTATACATAGACAATTCCGGATCGTAAAGGTCACTGTTTTTTACAGCGGCTGCCAGTGTTTTCTTTTCTTCCCGGCTGCGGTTTAATTTCAGATAACGGGTTGGACCTTCCAGGAAATGCGGAAGCGGCTGCACGGCAAACTCCAGTGGCACAATCCCTTCCCCGGTCTGCTCATACCGTCTGACTTCATAGGAAAAATATGTCGGGCAGATGCCTTTGCCGTATTCCTTTGCCTTTATAATTCCTGCCTCCACCGTATCTTTCCATCCCGAAAGCATCTGTATCAGCTGCTGGCTCTCATACGTTACCGTCTCACCGGACACTCCCTGATAGGTCTTTTCGCGGTAAATCTCCTTTGCATCGTTGATGTGATTCCAAAAAGAAAGCAGCTCCTGCTGTTTGGCAATCGCATCGTTTTCCAGACGATTGATTAACTGCAGTTCATCCAAAAACGTGCCAAGCTCTTTTAAAATCTGTACCGGTGCATTGACTTTTTGCAACGCACCAATGGTATAGGTCAGCATCCGGTATAGCTCATAGGTCTCTGCCATGGAAGAACCGAAAATTCCCGGCAGGCCATTTAAGGCATCATACCATCCCGGCTTGCCGCCTTCCATCTCTATTCCCATCCCATACGGATCGAGTGCTGCAAATTTTGTGGCACATAAAAGAATCAGTTTTTCCAGCAGTGTTGTATAAATAATCTCCCCTTTTCCAAACGCTCCCCGGACAAGTTTTTCTTTCGTATTTCTTCTGGAAGTTTCATTCAATGCGTGATACTGCCGCACTCCCCGCCCGGTCAGAACATAGCGGCGGACTCTCGAATTGATGTTGATCTGTGACAGGAAAAAGGTATAGGTCTTTTCTGTCAGCATTTCTACTTCTTTTTCCGGGAATACGGCAAGGTATTCTTCAATCAGATCCAGATTATAATCCCAGTGGTCACTCCAGTATCCTTCTAAGAAATTTCCATTTACCGTTTCCTGTGCAAAGTCAATGAGCGAAGTAAATAATTCCGCATCCGGCAGCAGTTCCCACAATTTTCCCGGTGTAAACGGCCTGGTCACAAATGCAAGGATTTCATCTTTTTTCTTTTCCGGCAAATCTTCCAGAATCATGCGTGCATGATCCGGTGCAATCGTATAACTTGTCATTTCCACACCCAGCGGATTGTAACCGTCCAGCTGAATCAGGCTGTAAAATGTCTGTATATTTTTCCGTCCCACAAACGGTGCAAAAAAGGACTCCAGCCGGCGATTCTGATTGACATCCCGGAAGTTTCCGTTTCCCTGGGAAAAGAATTCCGGCAGCATGGAGAAATAATTGTAATCGCGTTCGAGATCTCCATGTTTTCTGGAGTATACATGAAAAATCTTGCTGTGTCCGAGTGGAATCGGATAGCCTCCGCGCAGCAGATTATCCATATACGTGTATGCACAGTAGGCGTCAAAATCTTCATTTCCCGTGTGCGTCTGTATATCTTTGGTCAGCTCCTGCACCAGCTGCTCACACTGTTCTTTTTTCTCTGCAAAATAGGCCCCATTTAATTCATGGCTTCCCAGAAAATCCTGTAATATCTTCTGGTTTTCTACCTGTCCGATCAGTTCATAAATACTTTCTTTTTCCCCAGATGCAATCTCTAAGGTTTTCGCAAACATGCAGCATGGAACCAGATTGGCATCGCTTTGTGTCTGTGCATCTACTTCCGTAATTCCACCCTGCTCGTATACTACGGCACACCCTAAGGAATTGTCATAACCAAATACCGTTTCCGGATCGGTTATCGCCTCTAAACGCGTGCCATCTTCCGCAAATCCGATTCCAAAATTGCCGCCCTCGATCATGGTAACATCCGCAGTATCCTCCATACTGGCACGTACCCTGAAATACGGCACGTTTTTTTGTGCCTGCTCCACCTGCATCCACGCTTTTGCGGTCTGGATCATGTTTTTGGTACTTTCCATGCTCACTCCGTAGGGAATCACCTGTGGCATTCCATCAAGCAGCTCGATTACCGCCGGATGTGCTGCCGTATTTTCTATGGTCACTTTCCGGAACAATGCTCCCACCGGTTCTTCCGGCAGAATACAGTATTCGACCCGAACATGAAGCTGCAGATCGGGAACCTCCTCCTCAATTGCCAGCGTGTTCATGCCGATATGCATCCGCTGCGTCTGTGTCTCCTGTGCAAATGCTTCCTGTGTCTTTTCTTCTTTGCGCAAAAAAGTACGAAATCCTGTACGTTTTACGTTCTGATAAGCTTTGTGCGCCGGTTCAAATTCCATAATCGCATGATCTTTATTTTCCACACCAAAACTTGCCACGCCCTGTCCGCGGTTGACGTAATAACACCAGATCGGAATGCCATGCAGCCCCGCGATACCCGGAAGGAAACTGGCAAACACCGGTTTTGTTCCATAATTTTCGATCGTATATATCTGTTTCATCTGTCCGCACTCCTTTCTGCGAGTGTCAGGTGAATCTCATGTGTTTTCGCCACATCCAGTGTCTCTAACAGCTTTCTGTCACAACGACAGTTTCCACCTGCACAGGATAATGCAACCCCATGGTCAAGCAATGCCTCTCTTACCTCATAGGTTCCTGCTTCTAAGTTCTTTGGGTTTTCGATCGTAACCTGCCACAAAATTCCCTGAAATGGAAGTGTTACCTCGGCCTTTTTTGTCTCGTCAAACTGTTCTTTCAGCAGATTCGGCGCAATGACCAGTGCCCCCTCCTCCCCACGGATTCCAAACATACAGGTAATCACGGTGAGCATATACCAGCTTGCGGCACCGGTCAGATAATGGTAGAGTCCTCTGCCATCTTTCCCGAAGTATTCCGGAATTCCCGGATAAATGCGGCTGTTTTCAAAATCCATAGCCTGATGATACAGCGCGTGCAGTGCCTTATAGCCTTCTTTTGCATAGCCCCGCTCATACAACGCATTCGCATACATCACTGCCATATGGGAAAAAACGGCTCCGTTTTCTTTCTCGCCGTATGCAAATCCAAACATCCGGCCCATATCCGTCTTTACCTCATGAAAATCGGTGTTCAGCCGGTAGCCGCCGCAGGATGCATCAAACAGATACCGATCTGCGGCTTTTGTAATTTCCAAGATCTGTGCAGGTTCTGCGGTTCCCGCCATAATGGAAAAGACCTGACCGGTCAGCATCATCCGCACATTTCCATCTGGCTGCCTGCCCTCCACGCGTCTGCCATGATCATCATAATAACTGTTGTACCAGGCATGCCCGTCTGCTTCTATCCACTCGTTATCGCGGATATGCTGTATCATCCATTCGGCCTTATGAAGCAGACTCTTTGCCACTTTTTCTGTCGGCAGCAGAACCACTTCTCCACTGAGCTGATGGCTGCAGCTTTTTATATAAGCTTTCAGCAGTTCCTTTTTTGCTTCTATGTCATCATACAGAGTCTTTTCATCCCGCAAAAGCGGTGCCATCTCCCAAAACAAAGATATAGTATCGACCCCTTTTTCTTTCTCTTTTAAAAGCAGGTGACCCAGATCCATGAGATTTTTTGCATAGGAATTGGTAAAAGCAACACTCTCTCCGCGGTGGGATGCCATATCAATGGCGTCATTCCAGTCAGCATCGCGCAGACGGATATGATTGTGCTCCCCCACTTCATAAAACGCACACAGAGCCTGCACCAGCAGGTGCTCTAAAACCGTACCTTCATAGCGGTTGTCCTGTGCATCTTTCTGCCACACTTCTCCTTCCCAGGCTTCATCGACGGCGGTTCCACGCATCACCTGTGCATCTTTAAAATACGGTACATTCTCATATAATAGCGAACTGTCTCCCGTCTGTTCGAGATACAATTTCGTTGTCATAAACGGCCAAACCCCATGATCCATCCATACACGGGTGATTCCATTTCTGTCCGCCTTAAATTCTCCCATGTGCTCTCCGATAATCGTGGCATTGGTTCCATCCACGCGCACTCCGGCAAAATTCGATACGAGCAGATTCCGCACGCTTGCCGGGTCCATCAAAAGCAGTGCCAGGCAATCCTGCCACAGATCTCTCCAGCCCCTGCCGCCTTTTCCGTAATCATGATGTGGCAGAAACGAGCATCCGTAGATTCGCCGCAATTCCGGCTGAAAATTCACCCAGTTCATAAACTGATCAAAAAGCGGATCTGCGGTGTGATAATGTACTTTATTTTTCTCTTTCCAATACTGTCTGGTTTCCTTTAAACTGCTGGATACCTTCCCGGAATCCGAAAACTGCTCTCTTATTCTGGCAATGTTTTCCTCGCCCTGAATCGCACCGATCAGCAATGTGTATTCACAGGATTCCCCTTCCTGCAGTGTCTTCTCTGCAAACCGCAGTCCTCCAAGTGTCTCCTGCCCGTCTATTTTTCTTCCGCTCTCTACCCCGGACCGGTTGCAGACGACAGCTTCCGGCCAAAGCAGCGTACCACCGCGCCCGATGAAGGCTTCCTGCTCCGGATAAAAACTCTCCGGGGCTTCTCCCTCTGCTGTCATGCCCTCCACATAATAGGTCCAGTCATTCTTCTGATGGCCACGCTCATCGAAAGACAGTGTCGGTGTCACATGCACCCCATATTCTGTTGTATATGCCCGGTGCAGCAAAGAAGTGACATGCCGGTGATCCCGGATATTGTCTGCACTGCGGCCATAGATCGGGATGGCAGCTATCGCAGTCACCGTCAGTGGTTCAGAGGTAATATTGTGCAATTTGACATGCATGATTTCTACATTCTGCTCCACCGGCACAAAACTTGTGATCTCGGCCTCTATTCCTATCTCCTTGGATCTGCGCATCGCTTTGTGCCACATATAACCAGCTTCCACGCAGGATTCTTCCTGCTGTCCGCTATAGCGCTGTGCTTCCTGTTTAGCCGACATACCGGTTGCAGACCAGACACCCCGCTCCTTTATCATGCACCAGAAATTCCGCGAGATCCGCTTTTGTGCCAGATCCCCCACGCTCTGTGGTTCCAGCAGAAAATGATTCTGATCCAGTTTTGCATCGCCGCACAGATTCGGCGTAATGGCACTCTTTAATCCATGTTCTCCGGCAATCGGAAAATATAATTCCCGGTCATTTTCCGCACCTTTGAGCCGGAAACTTCCATCTTTATCGATAAACTCATAATTTTGCATGACCATTCCTCCTCTTTTTCCTACTTGTATCATAAGAAAAACGGAACCCTTACATAAGGTTCCATTTATCGGATTGGTGTCATTTTTTTAGACTCTGGCGATATTCTTTCGGATTCATTCCCTTGATCCGTTTAAACACACGGGAAAAATATTTTTCATCCCGGAATCCGACCCGGTAGGCTACTTCATATGTTTTCAGTACCGTATGTGCCAGATAGGTGCATGCACGTGTAATTCTTATCTGATTCAGGTAATCCACATATTTGCACTGCAGCTGCCGCGAAAACAGGGTCGATAAGTATCCGGCAGAAATTCCCGCTTTCTCCGCCACATCGGAAAGCGAAATATCCTCCGTAAAATGCTCTGCAATGTATTCCTGCGCAATCTGCAGGGAACGATTCTCCTGTCCGGCAAATTCCTGTTCGATGGCCTCACCTTCTGTTCCGAATGCTTCATCCGTCAACTGGTTGATACAGGCAAGGATATCCGCTGCCCGCACCGGTTTTAGCAGATATTCTTTTGCCCCCAGGTGTAATGCCTGCTGCGCATACTTAAATTCATCATATCCACTCAAAATAATAGTAATCGGCTCAATTCCTGCCCGTTTTGCCTCCTGCAGCACCTCTATTCCGCTTTTTCCCGGCATCTGAACATCCAGAAGCATCACCTGCGGCTGATATTGCAGCAGAATATCCAATGCCTCCTGCCCGTTTTCAGCCTCATAGATTTTAGAAAAGCGGTCGGTGTGCAATTGCATGTATTTTGTCATTCCTCTGCGAATGGTATCCTCATCATCCGCGATCAACAATTTTAATCCCATTTATTTTTCCTCACAGGGAAGCTCCAGTATCACCGTCGTTCCCTTTCCCACTTCACTTTTGATCTCCAGTATAAAATCTTCTTTGTATCGTCGTTCCAGACGCTCACGGATATTTTTGATGGCATAACGCCCGATCCGCTGTTTGCGGTAAGCATCCGGTTCTTCTTCCCAGATCTCATCAATCTGAGACTGGCTCATGCCAATTCCGGTATCTGTGATTTCAAAATGCATACGATTTTTTCTCTGCGCTGCTGTCACCGTCACTTTGCAGCATGTACTCACATTTTCAAACCCATGCACGATCGCATTTTCCACAAATGGCTGTAAAATCAGTTTCGGAATTTTTTCCTGTTTCACGGCATCCTCTACCGTCACCTCATATTGCAGACGTCTGGAAAAACGCATCTGCTGGATCTGCAGATACCGGGAGACAAGCTCCGTCTCCTGCCCCACAGTTACCTCGCGCTTTCCCTGGCTTAACACCAGACGGAAAAGCTGCGAAAGCGCCAGGATACTTTCCGCAATTTCTTCATTATCCTGCTCCATCGCCTGCCAGTACAAAGAATCCAGGGTATTATATAAAAAATGCGGATTGATCTGTGCCTGCAGGGCAGCAAGTTCACTCTCTTTTTCCTGCAGTGTGATCACATAGTTTTTGTCAATCAGTTCTTTGATGGCAAGTACCATCCGGTTAAAACATTCCGCAACTTCCCCCACCTCATCGTGGGTGAGCACTTCTACCTGCTGATCGAAATTTCCTTCCGATACATCATTGATCGCCTCATTCAGTTTCCGGAGCGGTTTGGTCACAATATTTGAAATAATCAGAAGAAGCGGTAGCAGTCCCAGCATAAAAAAGGCAAGGATGACTAACGGCATATAAGCAATATCCCACAACCGCATCTGTAAATCATAGCGTTTTACCACTTTACAGATAATACTTGCCTCCGCACTGGTCTGTGTACAGACGACTTCATAGTTTCCATAAGAAAAATGCGTATCTCTTTTTTCAAAATCCTGATGCACAAATGAAGGACCAGTCAGTGTTTTCTTTAATTTGGGATCAATTTTTCCAATCTGGCTGAGTACACTTCCGCCCGCATCTATGACCAGAATGGATTCGGATTCGTTTTTTACGACATTTTTGCACAAATTATCAAAATAATCCTGTCCGACACCAATGACGACAAAGCCCAGTGTCTTCTTTGCCCCCGGACGGACAATCTTGCGGCAGAGTACCACCTTGTCCGTGCGGCTGCTCTGGTAGAGTTCACTCGTTCCTTTCGGAATCTGCATCCAGACAATGCCATTACTGCTTTCCATCAGTTTCTGATAGATTTCTGTCTCGTGAAAATCTTTGGTCCCCGGAATATAGGCGCTGTTATCCATTCCCCGCAGATACGGGCGCAGCCCGTTTTCCGGATAAATGGCAATGGTTTTGATATGTCCTTTCAGTGCAATCATGTCCTGCACGATCCGCATCGGTGCCTCATCAAACCATACCTTTGCATTGCGGTTTAATTCTGTCACATCGGAGCGGGACAGTAAGTTTTGAATATCATTATTGATACTGATATATGTAGAAAAATCCCGGATGTCTGTCTGCATGATCTCCATGCTCTCCGCCAGCGTCTGTACGCTTGCATAATCACTTGCGTATTTTTCCTGTTGTCCGCTTCTGTAATTAAAGAAAAAGAGGACGAGACAGATCACAACCAGCACCGGGGTGATTGTCAGATAACCATAAAAAACTAACTTTTTCTTTACGCTTAAGTGATCGACCCAGTTTCTGATTTGCCGCATCTGTTTCATCCTCTTTTCTTATGTCTTTAACCTTTGACAGCTCCCATAGCGGCACCTTTTGTGATGTGTTTATTCAAAGCAATATAAACAATAACCGCCGGTGCTGCAGTAAGTGCCATAACGGCGAACTGTACCGCGTAGTTGGAAGAATACTCTCCGGTAAACTCCAATACAGAGAATGGAAGTGTTTTCCATTTTGGAGAACTCAGGTAAGTGGTTGCCATCATGAACTCGTTCCAGTTGTTGAGGAATGTCATGATTGCCACCGTTGCGATGGAAGATTTTAACATCGGGGTGATGATCTGGAATAAGATACGATAGATTCCGCATCCGTCCATCACGGCCGCCTCCTCCAGTTCCACCGGAATCGCTTCCATGAAACTGGTCATCAGAAACAGTCCCTGCGGCAGGGAGAATGCCACATAAGGAATCAGCAGCGCCCAGATCGTATCGGTCATCCCAAGCTGACTGTAAATCTTATAGTTTGGTAACAGTGTTGCATGAATCGGAATCATCATTCCCATCAGAAGCAGTGTCTTTACAAGCCCGCTCAGCTTCCAGTTCATTCTACGGCACGCAAACGCTGCCATAATAGAAATCAGAATAACCAGAACTACCGCAAGACCATTGATGAGTACACTGTTTTTTAAGTAATGGAGAAAATTACCATCCACAAATGCCTTAACATAATTGCCCCACTGGATTTTTTTCGGAATGATTAAAAGACCACTGGTAAACATTTCATTACTGCTTGCCAGAGAGAAATCCAAAAGCCAGATCAGTGGAAAAATCTGAATGATGGCAACAATGGAGAGTACAATCCAAAGTACCGGTTTTTTCTTTTTCTTTGCACTTTTTGATTTTCCTACATATTCCATTTATGCTGCCCCCTTTCTCTTTTTTGCTTTCACAGTGTCGCGATCCTCGAAAATCTTATTGAGGATGACCGTGGTAAGCAGACAGATGATAATAAATACCACACCAATGGCATTTCCATATCCATACTTGAATGCTTTAAATGCCTGCTGATACAGGTAGTTTGCTGCAAACTGTGTCTTGTTTCCAGGACCACCGTTTGTCAACAGATATACGGTTTCCATCTGTTTTAATGCCGAGATCACAGCCATTGTCACGTTTACCTGAATAACTGGTTTCATCAGTGGAAGTGTAATCTTTAAAAACGTGGTTCTCTGGTTGGCACCGTCGATTGCGGCTGCCTCGTACAATACCGGATCAATGTTTTTGATACCGGTGTAGTAGATTAACATGCCCCATCCGAACCCATGCCAGATCAGTACCACGAGCACTGCCCAGATTGCTTTGTCGGAAGAAAACCAGTTGATTCCGCCTTTTCCGCCAAACGCTTTGATGATATTGTTTAACAGACCGAAATCCGGATTGTAAATAAATTTCCACAGATATGCAATAACCGCCACGGAAATTACATTTGGAATAAAGAATACGCAGCGGAAAAAGCTTTCGCCCTTGCCACCTAACTTATCTAACACTGCTGCTGTAATCATGGCAAGCGGATGCTGGATACAGATAAAGCCGATGGCCAGCAGTAAGGAATTTCGCATGGACATCCAGAAATTTGCGTCCACAATCAGTTTTTTGTAGTTCTGCCATCCGATGAAATGTGCCTGCCCCATACCGGAATAATCCGTAAAGCCGTAATATACGCTCAGACAGATCGGTGCTAAGATTGCAAAAAAGAATAGCAGCAATCCCGGAAGCACGAGTGAAAGGATGACCCATTTATTACTGTATAATTTCTTCATACTTATTGCTCCTTCTTAGGAAAAAAGACCGCCGGAATGTGACTTCCGGCGGTCCTATGGTCTGTGATTACCAGTCGCAGGAAGAACCGATTGTCGCTAAGAAATCGTCAATGCTTGTGCTTCCGTTTGATACGTTCTGAATCTCGCTCTCGATACAGGTCTTGAATGCGGATGGTCCACAGTCGTTGATCGGAGTTCCGGATACACTTGTTGCATTGTTTACTGCGTCTACAAACTGCATCTGTAAATCAGTCTCATCGCCGGTCATATATGCGGACTGATCCTGTGCAGACATTCCTACACCATTCTCCCAGCCAATCTTAGAAAGCTGATCTGGCTGATACATATAATTTAAGAATTTGATTGCTTCGTCTTTTACAGATGATGTTGCAGAAACTGCATATCCACCACCGTTCCATGCTGCGATATCGGTTGCTGTTCCTTTGCCTCCATCAATTACCGGCATGGTAAACATACGGATGTTAGTACGAATATCTTCTGGAATATCCTCGTTGAGAGCCATGGATGCATCCCAGCTTCCCATGTAGTACATTGCTGCCTGACCATTGGTAAACAGGTTCTGTGCAGTTGCATAATCCTGGGAATCATATCCCTTCTGGAACAGTCCTGCATCTGCAGATTTCTTTAAGAGTTCTACGGCTTTTTTGATGTTCGGGTCTGAGAAATCCTTGTTTGCGATTGCATCGCTTACGGTCTGGGAATAATCAGATCCTGTCAGTTTAAAGAGAATATCGGACAGATAAACTGCCATCGGCCATCCATCGCCACCGTCCATTGCCAGTGGTGTGATTCCTGCATCGTTCATCTTTCCTGCCAGATCTAACAGCTCATCATATGTAGTCGGAACCTGCCAGCCATTCTCATCAAAAATTTTCTGGTTGTAATAGAAAGCTGCTACGTCTGTGTTTCTTGGAAGTCCATATAACTTTCCTTCTTTCTTAAATCCGTCCAAAGAGCCTGGAATAAAGTTGTAATCCGCGTAATCGCTCTCGTTTAATTCTGCAAGAACTCCTGCATCCAGAACCTCGTCTAAGAATGCCGGCTGTCCCCAGATGCTTACCACATCCGGCATGCCATCCATAGAGTATGCTTTGAATTTTGTCTTATAACTTTCTTCATCCAACGCCTCTACTTTAATCTCAACATTTGGATTTTCTTTCATATATTCATCAATAATTGTCTGCTCTACAAGACCCTGTCCTGTTTTTCTATCTGGAAGATTGGAGAATACTTTCAGTGTCACCTTTCCCCCATCGTTACCACTTTCTTCAGACTTAGAAGTGCTGCCGTTTCCATCGGCGCTTGTTCCTGTGCTGCCACATCCCATCATCATGGTTACTGCCATTGTTGCTGCAAGTACAGCTGAAATAACTTTTCGTTTCATATACCTTTTCCTCCTGGTTTTTATGACCGGCCGGATCATTTATTTGATGAACTAATGATAGCATACGGCAAGAGGGTTTTACAGTAAGCAAATTTTTAAAAAGGTGCACTTTTTTTAAATGGATGGCAAATAAAAAAAGCTGTGCACTTTTGGAACGTGCAACAGCTTCTTTGTGTTCTTTTCTATTTTAAGAATAGGATTTCTGATCCTCCAGCGCCTGATTGATCTCTTTGCTGATCTTGTTGACGTACATCATCAGTCCCAGACCTGCGGCAAAGATCAGTATCGTGACAATGATTCCGGCTGCCGAAAAGCAAAGCTGGCTTAAATATCCGATAAACGGTGTCTTTGCCACTACTTTTCCTGCGATCTGCTCATATGACACAGCCTCTCCCTCCCGGATGGCAAGTGTCTGTGCCGCAGTATCGTTCGCATCCACATAGTATACATCCACCTTGCGGCTGCTGTCACTTTCCTGTACCGCCACTATATTTCCCTCGACATAGGAATCGTTGGAGACGCCCTTAAGATATACGACGCTGCCATACTTTGAAATGTTGCCTGTCGCATCCGATCCCACGGTGTACGTGTGGTATCCGAAAATAGCCGGCAAAACCACCGGAAGAACGATCAGCAAAAATACGATCATAAGTGCATACCCTAAAACCGTAAGCGTCCTTCGTTTTCCCTTTTTTCCCTCCACCTGCGGTCTGTTTGTATCATTTCCCTGTTTTCTCATATTTTTTCCTTTCTGTTTGCAAATGTATTCTTATTATATGGTCTGCATGCCTATCCCACAATAGGGCGATAGTCCTCTTTTTTGGCCGTCAGTGCCGCATTTTTTTGCATCTGCAGCGCCTGATCGATAATCTGCGGCATCCGAAGTGCCGTGTTTAATGCCTCTGCCAGTTCCCGGTATTCTTTTTCCGGAAACGTATTGGTCGGTGCCGTATAGTAAGCATTGTGCATCGTTTCCTCAAATGCAATAATCAGCTGATTATTCAAAAACGCACGGTGCACCGCATCTACAATCTCTCCCTCGCGATTGATATCAAGGTAAATATCACATTTTTCAAACAGGTGATCCAACACCTGCGTTTTCACGTTCGGATACAGAAACACGTTTTCATTGGCACCAACTGCCATCAGCCGGGACGACATCTCGGTAATCGCCGCCACATGAAAATGCATATCCGGTACAAGTTGTGCCAGTTCATGAAGATGTTCCACCCGGTCAGAATTGGTACAGATTAAAATTTCCGGCCGGTGTTTATTTTCCCGGACAAAACTATACATATACCCCAGCTGTTTTACCATTTCCGGGGAAGCTCCCAATGCGATAAGTCTCTCATAGGAATGTTTCCGCTGCACATAGATCTTTTCGGTTCTGGTGGCCTGATGGTTTAAAATAATCTGCATATTTCCCGGAATCTCATCTCCCACAGGTTCGTTCCAGAACAGGATATCCTTTTTCCCATTTGGCAGAAGAATCTGCGATGTAAAAAACGGATAGGAGAGCGAATTAAAGCAAAGCTGCGCATCCTGCAGCCCCGCGCACTCCAGATAAAACCGGATCAGTTCCGTCTTGGAATGTAAAATTTTATCTTTTCCCTTCCACTGTACGATGATGGCATTGGTCACAAAATTCTCCATCACCCGCTCCTGCCCCTGCGGAGAATAAAATTTCCGGAGCGCCTTCTGCCCCTTCTGGTTAAAAATCGTGCGGCAGAAAATCTCCCCGTACTTGTTGTAATGCTCACTGAGCCGGACCACACCATCGTCATCCAGCCAGTCCACGATCTTTACCAGACGGTGGTTTGTCGGCTCCGTATAAAAAATACGTGCCCGCTCCTTTGTTTTATCCATTACCTTTCCACTGGTATTTGTACTTTCGATCCTCCAGTATTCCGGCACCTGGATCTGATTAAAATATCTGGGATGTTCCTCTCTGGCAACAGCCCCCTGTGTGCAGAAATATCCATATACCGAATTCACGCCTTCCGGCAGAAATCCGTCATCCTCCACCACTGCTGCCGTAAAAGGAATTCCCACATTCGTAAAAGATTCATACAAATTTCTGCTTTCCATCGAAAAATAATCAAACAGCAGAACTATTTTAGAAGACTGATCCATCGTTTTACCACCTCCTTTGTCAGAAATGCCTGTGCTTTCTCATAGGAATGCTCAGAAAAAGCTTCCATATCATCCTCCGTCAGCATATGTACGATACGATCCGCCAGCAGAGCAATTTTTTCCTTCTGATCCATTTCATCGTGAATCGGTATGCGGTATCCATTCTCTCCATCATCGATAAAGGTCTGGTTTCCGTATCGCACATCAAACCCGATAATCGGAAGTCCCGAACCGACAGCCTCCATCAGTGTCAGTCCAAATCCTTCGCTCTGCGAAGCAGAGACATAGGCATCATACGTTTCGTATACATCATGCATTTCCACATCCTCGTCCTTTTTTTCAATAAACTGTGCAAATAACTGTTTGATTCTTTCCTGTGCCTGATCCTTCGTTGCTTCCGGCAAAAACAGAAGAAATTCATCTCCGCCCAGACGGCACGCCACAGATGGTTCCCCAACATCTTTTAAAAGTGTACCCAGACATCCGAGCGCACGATCCCCTGCCTTATGCCCATAAATGTCATTGATCTTTTTCAGATTATCCATATCGCAAAAAACCAGACATCCATCCTGTTCCATTATCAGATCCGCTATCATGGCTTCCCCACGGCTTCGCATCGGAAGTCCGGTCAGATGATCATAGTTTTCTTTTTCAATGCGTTTCTTCTGGATTTCCATATCACGGACACTCTGCACGGTCCGGACAATATTTGCAAACAAAAGTACCAGCATGCCGATGCCTGTAAAAATGCCGGAAAGCACAACCACATAATACGTGGAAACCACCTCCACCACCACTGACATCATGGCGATCAGCATACCGATCAGTGTCAGTCCGTATTCCCCTGCACGTTTCCGGAAGAAGTCTATCCCAAACGTGGTACATACCGCAAGAAATGTGATCACAAGAATCCCCTGGGAAACCGGAAGGGTCTCAATAAAATCTTTCACCCCTGCCAGATGCAGCAGCGTACAGACCACAAAATCTGCCACTGCTGCATATCCGATCGCATGGTACATACGGGTATACCTCTTTTTCTGCACACTGTCCATATAAATAAGCACCGGAACCGGGCAAAGCAGGATAACAAGAAAACATACTGCAGACAATATGCTGACATTCGGTATCCATAGCTGACGCAGTTTTGATTCCCCCAGCATCCACGCAGCACCCATCAGTATGCACCAGCCCAGATACTCCATATCAAAACGGGTATGATACGCGATTCCAAGGGCAACACTGAAAATAATCGTCACCAGTCCTACAAACAAAAGGAAAAAAGCAATGATGGTTTCCAATCCATAGTCACGGAAAATACTTGCCCAGATATCCCCTTTATCCCCACAATATACGGTATTGACAACACCGCTGTAGTTATCCGTATGTGTTGTCAGTTCTATCTGCAGCATCTTCCCCGCATCCTTTTCAGAAGTCGGACAGAACACATAACGGCTGGCAGAATTTTTGCCGTTCAGCCTCGTCTTGTCTGTATGATATTCGCTCCGCAACTCTCCATCCACATAAAACCTTACGTCCTGCAGGGAAGATCGGATCGCAAATGATGTCTGCGTGAAGTCATCCGGAAGCCGCGTGACCAGCACCATGGTCTCATCCACTCCCACCGGATATTTTCCCGGAACGGTAATCTCCTGACTGGTTCCGTCATTTTTTCCCAGGTAAATGTCCCCCTGTATGTAAGATTCTCCGGTCTGGATACTTTGATCCGTTCTGACGGATACACCGTCTCCGCCACCACAAACCAGCCAATCACCGCAATCATCAGAAGATAAAATAAAAGTACTTCCTTTTTATTCCCCATATACTTTTTCATAGTAAGCGATGAATAACATACCGTTCCAAATTTAATTGAAGATTTGGGATAATACAGTCAATAAACAGTAAACGACTACTTTATCTATTTTCAGATCTGGATGCGGACGTATCACTCTTCTTTTCTTAATCAAAGGTAGCCGTTTACGGTGTTTAACTACTTTAGCTAACAGGAGGAGCAGCTTATGCGTAATAAGAGAAGAACAGACGAAGAATGGCTGTCATTGATTCAGCAATGTCGCAGCAGTGGATTTTCTGACCGTGTCTGGTGTGAGCAGAATGATATCTCTATCAATACGTTTTATAATACTGTCACAAGGCTGAGAAAGAAATCATGTATGATTCCGGAGACAGACAGGCTAATCGTAGATGCCACACATGAAATCGTACCACTTTCCATTACAGAAGAATCGCATATACCGATATCGAATCCAGTCAGACTGCTGTCAACAGATGCAACATCAGAAGACGAAGCACTGACAGTTATCATAAACGACTGTAAAGTTGCAATCAATAATCATGCAGGCAGGGATTTGATCTATCATACGATATCTGCCCTGCGGAAACTTTGATCGGTGATCTGTCCAGAGTACAGAAAATCTATCTGGTTACAGGAAGGACTGATATGAGAAAATCCTTTGACGGACTCATGGCAGTCATCCGTGACAATTTCCAGATGGATCCGTTCTCCAATGCGATCTTTCTGTTCTGTGGACGCAAAAAGAATACGATGAAAGCCCTTTATTTTGACCGGGATGGATTTGTACTCCTGCAGAAGCGCCTGGACAATGGAAAATTCCAATGGCCACGCAATGCTTCAGAAGTCAGACCTCTGACAAGGCAGGAATTCCGCTGGCTGATGGAAGGACTTTCCATTGACCAGCCGAAAGCGATACAGCCTGCGAAAGACAGGGATTACTGATTTGTGCAATATGTAGATTTTGAAAAATTTTTCTACAGCCGGAGCAGGCTGTTGACGGAAGATATCCACAGATGTGAAATCATGGGGTGCGTTGTCCGGGGATAGTTGAGCATGACATCATCATGATGTGAATAACTTTACGGAAAATCCCGGAAACTGGCTGATTTTGAGAAAAAAAGGAACTATCTGGCTTTCGGCATAATGCCAGTCTGATTTTGGACGGCATTTGCAACCATGCCTTCCTTTTCGTACAATAAAGGTAACGAAAAAAGAGGGAGGGATTCACCGTGGATTCAAAGGGACAGGACATACTTTTTAACAGTGAGATGAAGCAGAAGGACCTTATGATCCAGATGCTTTCTGAACGGTTAGATGAAAAAGACGAAACCATCACAGAACTGAAGGAAACCATCAATGACCTGAAAGATACAATTGCCGGTCTCAGGGAAACACTGGATGAATTCCAGCGGAAACTCTTTGGTACAGGCAGTGAGAAGACAAAACAGGATAAGAAAACGGAAGAAACTGTGACAACAATCGTCAAAAGCCACAAACGGACAACACGCAAAGCGAAAGCGACACGTGAAGACCAGTATGGAAATCTTCCGATCCATAAGGAAGTCATCCCCCTGCCGGAAGAAGATAAGTATTGTCCTTATTGTAATTCCAAGATGGAGTATGTGACGGAAATGTTTGTGCGTGAAGAACTACGGATCACCCCGGCAAAGGTGGAACGAATCCACTATTATCAGGAGAAATGGCAGTGCCCGGAATGCAGAAAAGATGGTGACGGGACATTTGCTGAATCCAAGATACCTACAGCATTGATTCCACATAGCCCGGCTTCCCCATCCATGGTCGCATATGTTGCAATGGAAAAGATCGGCATGGCAATGCCTTACTATCGTCAGGAATTTCTGATAAACCAGCTGGAATTTACCCTGCCACGGGAAACCATGGCGAACTGGATCATTTATACGGCAGAAAACTATTTCTATCTGATCTATGACCGGCTGCATGAAGAACTTTTAAAGCGGGACCTGGTACATGCAGATGAGACAATATGTCAGGTGCTGCGGGAAAAGGGACGTACGGCGGAACAGACCTCTTATATGTGGTTATATACAACCGGAAATGATGGTCTTACACCGATTGTCCTTTATGATTACCAGCCAAGCCGGAAAGGATCCTGTGTGCAGGAATTTCTGGAAGGATTCCATGGAATGGTACAGTGTGACGGATATCAGGGTTACAACAGGCTTGAAGATGTCATACTGGTCTGCTGCCTTGCACATGCAAGACGTAAGTTCTTTGAAGCAGTCCCGGCAGCCAGACGTAAAAAGCTGAAACTTCTGGATGTTAACTCTGATGAAGCGATCGAGGATACCAGTCTTCCGGATGAAGAGAAGCTGGAACAGCTGCTCCCGGCAGAAATTGGACTGCTGTATTGCAATAAGCTCTTCTACCTGGAGCGCACATTAAAAGAACTGGAGGCAGAAGAACGAAAACAACAAAGAACCGTTCTGGAACAGCCTGTATGGGAACAGTTCTGGAACTGGCTTGGCACACTGCATCCAACTGGCGGAAGCAAGCTTGGGAAAGCGGTGAACTATGCCAAAAATCATCATGATACCTTGATGAACTATATGATAGATGGCCGGTGTGAAATTTCAAACAACCGTGCGGAACGGAAAGCCAAAAGTTATGCCGTTGGGCGGAAAGCCTTCCTGTTCCATACATCAGAAGCTGGAGCTGGGGCAAGTGCGGTAATGTACAGCATTGTGGAAACAGCAAAAGCAAACAATCTGAATATTTTCCAATATCTCTATATGGTACTGCTGTATATGCCGGATTATATGAACTCGTCCGCAGGTATAGAACAGCTGATGCCATGGAGTGAATTTATCAAAGAGCGGTGTTCGGGGATCATTGATGTGGAATCCAATGTCTCGGAAAACAGAATTCCCCTGCCATGTAGATAGCAGGGAAAACCTAAAGTAAATGGTAGTCGTTTACTGTTTTGGGTAGGCGGTGTGTTATTCATCGCTTACTTTTCATCTTTCAGTTTCTCACCCTGTCCTTTATACTTTATACTTTATATTTTGCATTCATATGTTTTTTTAATTATTCCATAACTATACCGGAAATGCAAGCACCACGTTCCTGTTCACTCAGCACTGCGCCATGTCACGCAAAAAAGGGATTACCACCCATTTCGTGGTAATCCCCTGGAAAGAAAACTCAGATTGTTCCGGTTACGGTAAGTGTGCCTGCCCCCGGTGTCACTGTCCACTCGCCGGTTGTGGCATCCTGCGTGAAGGTTGCTGCCGGTACGGTAATCTGCCCTTCCTGCGTCGCAAAAGTACCGGTCGTGGCATTGTAGGAATAATTTGCCGGATCCGACCAAGCCGTTCCATTATACGATACCGCAAGATTCGAAAGTACCGGATCGAATGTATCTGTCACCACTGCGCCAGTTGCCGCCAGTGCCGCAGTATTTCCAGTATTCTGGATAAGGAACGTATAGGTCAGTGTTCCATTTTCCGTAACCGGAACCGGACTGACGGATTTGGTGATTGTCAGCTTCGGACCACTTTCCGCGATGACGGTTTCCTTTGCGGTAACCGGTGTAATTCCCCCTCCGGAAACGGTCACCGTGTTGGTAATCTCCGATTCCGCCAAAAGAGGTGCAAACGCATTGGTTTCTGCCTCATATACAATGGTCACGTTTCCCCCCGCCGGTACACTGATCCCGGAAACGGAAAGGGGTGGTCCTGCCGTGACTGCCGGTGTGGTCTGTAAGATTCCATTGCTGTAATAACGCACGGTATCTGCCACATACGTCAGTGGCACCAGTGTGTCTGTGCCAAATGCATATGCCCCCAAATCATCTGCAACCGTCAGTCCTGTCATGGCTGTATTTCCGGAATTCACTATGCTCACAACATAGGTGACACGGTCATTCTGCCCGTATGTTTTGCGTACCGCAGTTTTGGTTGCGGCAAGTACCTCAAGGATTTCTCCCACTGCAACGTTGGAATTGGCTACAGCGTTTCCATAGCGGAGCTGTGCCTGATTGGTAAATATTGCCATTTTTTTGCATCCTTTCATTTTATTCAGGTATGCTTTATCATATGACAGAAATTTTCCATATGTGCAGCCGCACCATCACTATTCTTTCAAATATATTTCCGGTCTTCTGTCCCGGAACAGCCCCCAGCTTCTTCTTTCTTCTTCTATTTCATCCAGATCAAACGTATGCAGGATAAAGCCTTCTGATACCCTGTCCATCTCTTCTGTCACTTCCCCTGTTGCGTCTGTGATAAAAGAGGAACCGTAAAACGTGAGGGCTGAGCTCTGCTGTCCATTTTCCGCGCACGGTTCCACGGTTTCTGTCCCGATCCTGTTTGCAGCAATGACCGGCATAAGATTACATGCCGCATGCCCCATCATGCACCGTCTCCAATGCGGCATACTGTCGCAGCCAAGTATCGGCTCGCTTCCGATTGCAGTTGGATAAAAAAGGAGTTCCGCCCCTTTTAGTGCCAAGCCTCTTGCCGTCTCCGGAAACCACTGATCCCAGCAGATTCCAACCCCAATCGTCCCATATCTGGTTTTAAATGCCCGAAACCCTGTATCACCGGGCGTAAAATAAAATTTTTCCTGATAATAATGGTCGTCCGGAATATGTGTTTTCCTGTAAATGCCGCGCACACTTCCATCGGCATCAATGACTGCCACGGAATTGAACATCTGTCTGTGATCCCCGGCTTCATAAAAGCTCACCGGAATCACCGTTTCCAGCTCTTTTGCCAGTTTTTTCATATGGATGACAGCATCATCTTCCTCTGGCGTTCTTGCATATCCATAATATTCATACCTTCTCTCCTGACAGAAATACGGTCTTTCGAAAAGTTCAGGAGGAAGAATGACCTGCGCCCCCTGTGCGGCGGCCTCCCTGATCAGTTCCGATGCTTTTTCTATATTTTCTTTTACATCGCTGCCGCAGCCCATCTGTATGGCAGCCACTGTGGTTTTTCTCATATCATGCTCCTCCCATCCTCCCGGAATCAGCCGGTATCTGCTGTGTAATACAATGAATGTTCCCACCACCGACAATAATATCACGTGCGTAAACCGGGTATACTTTCCTTCCGGGAAAAAGCCCCCCTATGATGTTCACAGCCTCTGCATCCATTTCATCCTCAAACTGGGGAATCAGGACTCCTCCATTTGTAATATAAAAATTAACATAGCTTGCGGCAAGCCGCTCCCCTGCTTTTCGCTGCTCCTCCCCCTCTTCAAAGGAAAAACCGGCAAGTTCATATTCCGTTATACAAACCGGCTTCCCCGGAACCGGGACTTTGTGAACTATGAGCTTCCGCCCTCTGGCATCTGTCTCTTTTTCCAATATTGCAAGATCTGCAGATGACAAGGGATACTGCGGATCTTTGGGATCCTCCGTCCACGCAAGCACCACATGTCCGGGAGAGGTAAATGCACAGACATTGTCTATGTGTCCGTTTGTCTCATCGTTGTAGATTCCATATGGAATCCAGATGATTTTTTCTGCCCCAAGATAATCCTTTAACTTCTGTCCGATCTTTTCTTTTGAAAGTTCCGGATTCCTGCCTTTGCTGAGCAGACAGCTTTCTGTCACAAGGATGGTTCCCTCTCCATCGGTATGGATTGCCCCGCCTTCTAACACAAACGGATGCGCATCATACAGATCATATTCTGTCTTCCGGCAAAAAGAGGACGCTACTTTATCATCCTTTTCCCAGTCTGCATACAATCCGTCACAGATTCCACCCCATGCATTAAAACACCAGTCAATTCCCCGTACCTGCCCCTGCCCATTGACAACAAAGGTCGGTCCGACATCCCTCGCCCATGCATCATCCGATGCAATTTCCATATAATGGACCGGATAATTTTTCTGATAGTTTTTTTCTTTCCGGACAGCTTCAATTATCATTTGTGCATGATCCAGCTCCCCTGCTTCCACCAGCAGATATACCGTCTCGGATTCCGCAATGGCACATATGACATCCGCAAAAGCCTCTCTTGCCTTTTTTGCACCATATATCCAGGAACCCGGCCGTTTCGGCCATATAAGTATTGTCCCTTTATGCGGTTCATACTCCGCCGGCATATGAAATCCATCCTGGCTAGGACAGCCTTCCTTTAAAATCTTCATATCCAAATCTCCTGATTACCCTGCATTCTTTATCCGCCCCCATAACCGCGATATCCGGAAGCGGCATACCGTTAAACGTATTATTTTTGACCATGGAATAAATTGCCATGTCACAGAATGTAAGCCTGTTGCCCACTTTTATCTCTTTATCAAATGAGTAATCACCGATCACATCACCTGCCAGACAGGTACAGGAAGAAAGCCGGTATGTATATGCTTTCTCCCCTGCTTTTCCACTGTCCTTAAGCGGCGGACGATACGGCATTTCGAGTACATCCGGCATATGGCATGCCGCTGAAGTGTCCAGAACCAGTATCTTTATCCCATTGTTTTCGACAATATCGAGTACGGTTGTCTCAAGATAGCCTGCATTGAGGGCTACTGCCTCCCCCGGCTCAAGATAAATTTCAAGGTCATATGTTTCCTGCATGCGCCGGATACAGTTCTCCAGTTTTTCCATGTCGTAACCGGCTTTTGTGATATGATGTCCGCCACCCATATTAAGCCATTTCCGTCCGTACAGCAGATCTCCAAACTTTTTTTCCACGGCATCAAGTGTCGTTTCCAGGGCATCCGAATTCTGTTCACAGAGCGTATGGAAGTGAAACCCATCTATCTGCGACAGGTCAAAACCGTTTTGTATGGCTTTGTCAAGCTCTGCCCTCGTTATACCAAGCCTTGAACCTGTACCGCACGGATCATAAATCTCATGCCCTTCCTGTGTAGAACACTCCGGGTTAATTCTAAGTCCTGTACTTACCCCTGCGGCTGCTTCTTTGATTTTTTCCTTATGAACCAGAAACTGGGAAACGGAATTAAAAACAATATGGTCACATATTTTTACCAGTTCGTCCATTTCTTCCGGCAGATATGCCGGACAGAAGACATGGTTTTCTTTTCCCATCTCTTCCTGTGCCAGCCGTGCTTCATACAGCCCGCTTGCCGTCGTCCCGCTTAAATATTTTCCAATCAGGGGATATTCACAAAATGCACTGAATGCTTTCTGTGCAAGAAGGATCTTTGCGCCCGTTCTCTGCATTACATGATGCAAAATCTTCAGGTTTTCTGTCAGTTTTCCCTCATCTATCACGTAGCAGGGAGTTTTCAGTTCATTAATCTTCATCCTTCCCTCCGGCTCAATCCATATGAACAGAAGGGTCTGCTGTCTTGTAACAATCCACGGATACCGGATTTTCAACTACCTTCCATGGAAGACCAAATTTATTCAGTGCCTCCATATACGGATCCGGATCCATCTCCTCAAGATTGAATACCCCGGGCTTTTTCCAGAGTCCTGTCACAACCATCATGGAACCTATCATTGCCGGTACTCCTGTTGTGTAGGAAACTGCCTGTGATTCCACTTCTTTGTAACATTCCTGATGGTCACATACATTATAAATATAAATAGATTTCTTTTTTCCGTCCTTTATCCCATTAAAAATACATCCGATATTTGTCTTCCCTACTGTCCGTGGTCCAAGTGATGCCGGATCTGGAAGCAGTTCTTTTAACACCTGTAACGGCACCACTTCTTTTCCGTCTACCATAATCGGATCTGTCCGGAGCATCCCCACATCCTCAAGGCATTTCATGTGTGTAAGATAACTCTGTCCAAACGTCATGAAAAACCGGATTCTTTTCACACCCGGAATATTTTTGGCAAGGGATTCTATTTCCTCATGGTGGAGAAGATACATATCTTTTTCTCCGACCTGGTCAAAATTATACTGTGCCCGCCACTCCATCGGCTCGGTTTCTACCCAGTGCCCATCCGTCCAGTAGGAACCGTTAGCGGATACCTCCCGAAGATTTATCTCCGGATTAAAGTTTGTGGCAAACGGATATCCATGATCTCCGCCATTACAGTCAAGTATATCAATGGTGTGGATTTCATCAAAATAATGTTTCTGCGCATATGCCGTAAATACCGATGTGACACCAGGGTCAAACCCGCTTCCAAGAATTGCGGTAAGTCCTGCCTCCTTGAATTTTTCCTGATAAGCCCACTGCCAGGAATAATCAAAGTAAGCGGTAAATCCCAGTTTTTTGCACCGCTTCTCATAAATTTCCCTCCACTGTGGATCTTGCGTATCCTCGCACTCGTAGTTTGCGGTATCAATATAGTCAACTCCACAGGCAAGACATGCATCCATAATCGTAAGATCCTGATAAGGGAGTGCCACATTAAGCACTGCATCCGGCCGGTACGAACGGATCAGTGTTTTTAATTCTTCCACATTGTCCGCGTCAACCCTTGCTGTCTCAATTCTGGAAGCTGTTTTTCCTTCAAGTTTTGCCTTTAAATCGTCACATTTTGACAGGGTACGGCTTGCAATCATGATGTCCGTGAAAACTTCACTGTTCTGACAGCATTTTCTGATTGCCACCTGTGCAACACCGCCACATCCAATAATAAGTAATCTGCTCATTTTTATTCCTCCTGTATCATTTGTTTTACCGGGTTTCTTCCTCTTCAAGTAAGTCCTCTACATATTTTGGAAGCATAAATGCCCCCCGGTGTAAATTTGTGGTATAGTACCATGTTTTCATTCCAAGTGCATCCCATCTTTCTGCATCAAGATCATTCAGCGGATGATACTTTTTAGAAGCGAATCCGAATAACCAGTATCCGGAAGGACAGGTCGGGATATGTGCCTGGTATACCCGGCTGATCGGGAATGACTTGTAGACTTTTCTGTGCATTTTCCGGCATTCAGCCTCATCCTCGTCATAAAACGGGCTTCCATGCTGATACACCATGATTCCGTCCTCCCGGAGAGCTTTATAACAGCTTCCGTAAAATTCTTTTGTAAAAAGTCCTTCCGTATGCCCCAATGGATCTGTTGAATCGTTGATGATCAGATCGTATTCATCATTTTTCCCACGCAGGAATCTAAGCCCATCATCATAATACATTGAAATTCTGGGATCCTCTAACCCACATGCCACCTCCGGGAAAAATTTTCTGCATACATCCACAAACATTTTATCGGTTTCTACTACGTCAATCTTTTCAACAAACGGGTATTTTATGAGTTCTTTCGCCACACCCCCATCCCCGCCACCGATAATCAGAATTTTTTTTGCATTGGGATGGACTGCCATCGGCACATGGGTCACCATTTCATCATATATAAATTCATCTGCATCGGAAAAAACAATTTCACCATCCAATGCTGCCATTTTTCCAAATTCATAGGATTTAAATACATCTATCTCCTGATATTCACTTTTCCCCGAAAAAAGCTGCTCCTCTATCCGGACATCCAGTTTTACATTAACTGTATGACATTCCGAAAACCACATTTGCATATCTTTACCTCCTGTTGCCACTCATGCCAGTACCTGAAGATATTCCACTGCCGGATCTTCGGTTCCCTGCATAGAGCATCCTTTTTCTTTTGCATACAGAATATATTCCGCAATCTCTTTTGTAATCCGTTCCCCCGGGGCAAGAATCGGAATCCCCGGTGGGTAGCACATGACAAACTCTCCACTGATGCATCCCACGGAATCTTTTATACTTAGCGATTTTTTTTCTGCATAAAAAGCTTTCTGCGGAGATACCGCCACCTCCGGATTGATATATTCCCCGGACAAAAGCCCTGTCCTGTCCCTGCTGTATAACCTCTTGATATCCTGCAATGCCCCTACGAGTCTCTCAATATCCTGAATTCTGTCACCAATGGAAATATACGCAAGGATATTACAGATATCACCGAATTCGATCTGTATGTCATATTCATCCCGGAGCAGGTCATATACTTCTATTCCGGCAAGCCCGATATCCAGTGTATAAACGGACAGCTTGGTGACATCGTAATCGTAAATGCTGGTTCCATTTACCAGATCACGTCCATAGGCATAGTAACCGCCAATAGAATTGATTTCATTTCTGGCATATTCTGCCATTTTTGCAACTCTGGCAAAAGATTCTCTTCCCCGCAACGCAAGATTTCTTCTTGAAATATCAAGACTCGATAAAAGGAGATACGATGCACTGGTTGTCTGTGTCAGATTGATAATCTGCCTGACATGATCTGCTTTTACCGCTTTCCCGGTAAGAAGGATGGAGCTTTGTGTAAGGCTTCCCCCGGATTTGTGCATGGAGATGGCAGACATGTCTGCGCCTGCTGCCATACCACATACCGGAAGGTTTTCCCCAAAATACAGATGCGTCCCATGTGCTTCATCTGTAAGCACCTTGATTCCTCTGGAGTGAGCAAGTTTTACGATTGCCCGGAGGTCTGAACATATCCCGTAATACGTCGGATTGTTTACCAGAACCGCTTTTGCATCCGGGTTGTCCTCAATCGCCCTGGCAACCTGGTCTATTTCCATTCCTAGAGAAATCCCAAGTTTCGCATTCATCTCCGGATTCACATAAACCGGAACTGCCCCACAGAGCACCAGTGCATTAAGTGCACTTTTATGGACATTTCTCGGTAATATAATTTTATCGCCCGCCTTACAGGTTGACAATATCATTGCCTGCACTGCCGATGTCGTTCCCCCAACCATGAGGAATGCATTTTCTGCGCCAAATGCATCTGCCGTCAGTTCTTCTGCTTCGCGGATAACAGAAACCGGATGGCACAAATTATCCAGTGGTTTCATGGAATTTACGTCCAGTTCCACGCACTTTTGTCCAAGCAGCTGTACCAGTTCCGGGTTTCCCCTGCCTCTTTTGTGCCCAGGCACATCAAATGGAACCACTCTTCTTTTTTTAAATTCCTCAAGTGCCTCATAAATTGGAGCTTTCTGCTGTCTATTAATATCCATTTACTACTCCTAACTCCTTACTGAAAAATAACAGGAGCCTCCAAGTCATTTTAACTCAAAGGCTCTTTTTCTTACATAACTTTATGCAAGTGCAGGTTCTTTTCCTGCAATAATCGCTTTCACTTCATTTTTCAATTCTGTATTCACTACTGGTCTTTCTCCTTTTTGTAACAGATATCGTCATCCCCAAAAAGGCATCTGACCACGCCTATATTATAACTTACCCATTTCTTTTATACAATCAATTTTTTGCATTATCTGCACCATAAGCTGTAAAGAACTGAGTACATCCGCCGCCTTTCTTCCAAATCGGCCGAATCTGCTCCGCAACTGGAAAAAAGAATTCCTCGACAATGCTTCTGCTGTATTTGATGACAAGCGTGAGGATTCCTGGTCCGTTGTATCAACGGTCGCTCCAATTCTATTCTGAATACCTTCAAGGACATTGTATCACAGATTGTTTGTTTCGAAAATTATTCTCCTCTGAAAATGGGCAGAAGAAAACCTCCAAATCTTTGGAAGACTTGGAGGCTTGATTCCGACCACTTACTTTTATCATCTATAATTTGAAAAATGATAGATATTTTTTTTTTGCAATATATTGCGCCAATTCATAATATCCTTCAAAATACGAAGAACATATACTGTCTGATTCTCGTCACTTATGATATAAAACAATAAATATGACTGATATATCTTTTTATGTATTGTATATCCTCTATACTTTATCCCTGAATCAGCAAATTTTAAAGGGAAGTCACCCATGTTATTGACTTCCCTATTTAAATTCGTATATAACTTATTTGCAGCATCTGGATTACATAAATCAACCTGAATATACTTAACCAAATTGAATACATCATCCGTTGCTTCATCTGTGATTAGTACTCTATAATTCATTTTTCATCCTATCTCTGATAATCTGAAATGCATCATCAACGGTATGAAGCCGCCCTGCTTCCATATCATCAATTCCTTTATCGAGATAAGAAAATAATGTTTCCATTGCTGTTCTATCTTCTACAACATTCATATCCTTTACTACAGCTTCCATGTAAAACATCTCCTTTCCTTTAACCTCAACTCTATTATAACCATCTCTCATGTAAAAGTATAGGTCATTCGTAAAATATTTTTCTGTCCTAAAATGGAATTTAAAATTTCATTTTAGGTAAGGATATTGTTATTATTCCTTACGAATTCTTTCAACTACACTTTCCTGACTCATCTTTTTAAACTGATACTTAGGAATCGCATATGCAATTCCACTTAATATCGGAACCATAAGCAGGCACGGTACGATTGTAAGATGCATCTGAAAGAAAAATGCCGTACCGAGTGTATTTGCTAAAATCTTCTCTGCCCCAAACACAACTAATAATACTGCAATCACAAATGCGCCTCCCAAATATAGGAATCCCTCAGTCACCAGCATTTTCGATACCTGTTTTTTCGTCATTCCAACAACTTCCAAAAGTGCCAGTTCTTTTTTTCTGCTAATTACAGAAGTTGCTGTTGTATTAAAGAAATTCATAATGCCAATAAAGGCTAAAATAACGACAAGAAAACTACCGATCATATAATATTTACTGACAAACCGCCTAAAGCTCGCCTTCATATCCAATACAGAAAAAACATTGATCATATCATTTTCTTTCAAAACATTTTTATCAATGTATTCTTTTACTTGCTTATCCTCTCCCTTCTTGGCATCAATAGCAGCATACATTGCTGATTGATTTTCTGTCTGGGTGATATACTCTTCTTCTGGGACCATTACTGTAATATAAACAGAATCTGCATACGGATAATCCAGGGAATATGGCATCATAGCTTCTCCGATCACCCCATAATCTTTCTGCTTTCCGTTTCCGTACTCCATTTTAAAAGTTTCGCCAGACTGATAATAAGAAACTGGTTGTTCTGTATATTTATCACTATAGTCCACAATCACATAATCCCCACTTTTAAACGTATTCCAGGAACATTTTTCCCCTTTCCATTCTAACATATCAAACACCGCTTCACTAATTCCGAGGAAATGAACCTTTACAGTATTATCCGCTTTTGTTTCCTCCCAGATTTGCTTTTCATAATCTGTCCAGTTTTCTTTGTTTTTTTCTGCCAATGTCTCCCACGTTTTCAAAAGTGCCGGTTCCATCTTATGTCTTTCTTCCGAATAATACACATATCCTGTTTTCTCACTTTCCGGACACTTATTCAGAATCTCTTTGATTTCAGGTGTAATACCGTTAAAATTTGTATTCGATAAAGTGTCGGTCATCTGATCCAGTTGAAAATCAGATGCTAAAAATATATTCTGGTAAGTCTCAAAATCATATCCCTGCACCAACATCACGATACAGTTGACAACCACCATAGAAAGAGCGATAGAAAGCATAACAATCAATCCCTTTTTCCAATTTCGTAACACATTTTGAACTGCCATCCCCCACCAGGTTACAGAAGTATTCTTTTTTATTTTCCTATGTGACTGCTCTCCTTCTGCCAAACGCAGAGCTTCCACAGGCGAAACTCTTTCCACCATTTTACAAGCCTGCAGACTGGAGAGATACACCGTTAAAAGTGTTAAAAGTATCGCTGCAAGGAAAATCAAAGGATTGGCTGATACTACTGTCTGAGCCGTTTTTCCTGCCTGTGCACTAATTTCAGCATCTGCAGTCAAGGACGGAGCCATACAAAGACCTGCAAGATAACCACAAAGCAATCCGATTGGAATGCCAATAGCTGATAATCTCCACGCCTGCATACGTACAATTTTCTTCAACTGCTTTCCCGTTGTCCCCACATTCTTTAACAATCCGTAAGCCCGGATATCCGTTTTCACAGAAATGTTAAAAATATTATAAATAATCAGGTATCCAGCTAATATGACAAATAGAATCATGATAATTAAAGAAGAAAATGAAAATGAATCCTCTTCAAAGAGATTATATGCCGGATTGACTTCCATTCCTGTCCCAGCTTTCGTAAATCCCGCTGCTTTGGATATCTTTTCCGTTTTCTTTTCCAGATTCCAAAGATTCTTGTACCAGACAGAATACTCTTTCCCTCCATTGTAGATGCCATTTTCTAATTCTTCCTGCGTAACGGGATAACGATTCTCCTTTGCATAGGCTTCGGATACCCAGACCATCTGACCTAAAACAGCTTTATCCCCCTGCCAGAATCCACATATCTGAAACGTATCTGTCTTATATTGTTTCAGCATGGGATTTACTTCCCAGGTCAGCGTTACTTCTTCCCCAATCTTTGGTGTAACACCCAGAGATTCCAATATCGTGCTGCTAAGTGCTACTTCATTTTCTTTCTCCGGCAGTCTTCCTGTAGTTGGCAGACAATTAAAACTTTCTGCCATATTTTCATCTGCATATCGGACCTCTACGGAAAATCCAAACCGTTCGTCCATTCCAGCTCCCAGAAAAATACCGGAACCATATCGTTCCACATCTTCATCCTGTTCTATTGTTTTTTGCAATCTCTCCGCATCTTCTTCTGACAAATTCTGCGCAATAGCATGGGATGAATCCATAAATTGCTTAATTTCCGTTGCTCTTTTGGAAAGTATCATGGATACACTCCCCACAAAGAGGCTTGTAAATAACAGTGATGTCAACATGATTGCAATAACAGCAATAATATTTCTTGCTCGGTTCATTTTCATAAAACGTTTCGTCAATAATCGTAACGTTTCTTTATTCTCTACTTTTACCATATAATCGCCCTCACTATACCAAACCACTGTCTGAAACAATTTTTCCGTCTTCAATCTGTAAAATCCTGTCAGCCATCTGGGCAATCTCCTCATTGTGAGTAATCATTACAATTGTTTGATGAAAACACTTACCGGTGACTTTTAAAAGTCCCAATACGTCCTGACTCGTTTTTGAGTCCAGATTTCCTGTCGGTTCATCTGCCAGCAAAATAGCAGGTTTTGCAGCTAGTGCTCTTGCGATTGCCACCCTTTGCTGCTGCCCCCCTGACAGTGCACTTGGAAGATTTTCCAGTTTTATCCGAATGCCCAGTGTATCTATGATTTCATCTACATAACCTTTTTCTACCTTTTTTCCATCCAGTTTCACAGGAAGAATAATATTTTCCCATACATTCAGCATCGGAACCAAGTTATACTGTTGAAATACGAAACCAATATTCCTGCGTCGGAAAATGGTAAGCTCTTCATCTGTCATATGGCTTAAGTTCTGTCCATCCACAATTACCTGCCCAGATGTTGGATTATCTAATCCTCCAATCATATGAAGCATCGTAGACTTTCCGCTCCCAGAAGTTCCAACAATCGCTACAAACTCCCCCTTTTCCACTTCTAAATTTACACCATCAAGGGCTTTGACTTCTGTTTCTCCTTGTCCATATATTTTTCTTAAATTCACTGCTTTTAATATATTCATGCCATCCTCCCATCAAAAAAGCCTGTATTGATCTTTACAATACAGACTTTATCATAACAATGTCTCCATCTTGTTTCTGAAATATCACCGTTTTGATACTATTCCTTTTTTGATATCGGAAGAAACACAGAAAAGGTAGAGCCATTTTCTCTCTCCGATGTCACTTTTATATACCCATTTTGTGCCTGAATGATCTCTCTTGCAAGGAATAAGCCAATTCCTACTCCTGGCTGGTCTGCCACTGACAGACTCCGATAAAACCGCCCAAATATCTTTGGTATTTCTTCTTTTTCTATTCCAATGCCATCATCAATGATATCAATCTTTACAAAGAAAGAATACTGCCCGGCTTTTATTTTAATCTTTCCGCCACGTGCTGTGTATTTAATCGCATTGTCTACAATATTTCCAAGTGCCTCCACAGTCCATTTTGGATCACATAGAACATGCAAATCCGTGTCACATAAGCTCAGAGCAATATTCTTCTCCTTTACTTTTACGTTAAACTGCTGCTGTATGGATTCAAGCATCTGCTTAATAGTCGTATCCTCCGAATGTACTGCGATAATTCCACTCTCCATCCGTGATAATTTGACCAATGATTGTATCAGGAAATCTAATTTCTCTGTCTGCTCCAAAATGGTAGCTATCTCCTCCTGATTTTCATGATTTGTTTCAGAGAGTATTTCACCATAAATTTTCAAATTTGAAATAGGAGTCAAGGTCTGATGCGCAATGTCGGAAATAAGTTTCTGTATCACTTCTTTTTCTTCCTGTTGGTTCTTTCTTGCCAGAAAGCTACTGTCTAAATGTTGTTTCATGCTGTTTTCAAGAGCAGAATACTTTTCTTCTGATATTTCTGTCCGTTCCAGTTCTCCATCTATAGCACAATCCAGCATTTGCTGCAGCCGGTTCAAAAGCTTTTTTTCTTTCTGATAAAAAATGCTATGCCAGAAGATTCCACTTAAAACAAATATTCCTACAATCAATATAATTAGTTCTATCATCCATTCACCGCCCAGGTATAACCAATTCCATAGACTGTCTTGATATATTCAGGCTTCTGCGTATCATCTTCTAATTTATCCCTGAGGCGTTTGACTGCAACAGTCAGAGCATGAGCATCCACAAACTCTGTATCTCCCTGCCATACCTCGTCAATCAGATATTCCCGTTTCAATACTTTTCCTCTGTTTTCACACAGCACTCTAAGGAGCTTTTGATCTGTCTTACTAAGTTCAATAGGTTCTCCATCTTTGAAAAATTCCATTTTATCGAAATAGAACTCAAATCCATCAAGCTCCATAGAATTTTTAGCTGCTGCCTCTTTATTTCTAAGCTGCACAGACACTCTTGCACGCAAAACCATCAAGCTAAACGGTTTCGTAATATAATCATTTGCCCCAGCTTCCAATCCTGTTACAATATCTACTTCCATGTTATTTACTGTAAGCAGAATAATCGACACCTGACTATTTTTCCTTATTTCTCTTACAAAATCAATCCCATTCCCATCCGGCAAGTTCACATCTAATAAAACCAATGTGATATCTTCCTTTTTCAAGATTTCTCTAGCTTCCTGCAAAGTTCTGCACTGATAAAAGAAATAAGCATCATTCTTTAAAGCCAGACGGATTCCATCATTTAATTTTTTGTCATCTTCAACAATCAGTAACTTTTCACTCATATTTTCTCGGCTTTCTTTCAAATTACGCTAATTGTATCATTGCCAGTTTTATAAATCAAATCATTAAGTCAAAAGCTCCGACAGAATTTATCTTATAAACAGCAAAAAGCTCCCGAAGGAGCTTTCCACGCTTTCAATATACACTAATTCTTTCAACACAATCTCTTCTGCAGCATTCCATATTTGTTTTTCCTCTGCTTCACTATACAATACCGTTGTAAAAACCAATGTCCAAAGTAGGAAAAATTTGAGTAAATTCCGACACTTATTTTATGCAGTTCTATCTTTATGAGATTTCATCAACATCATAATACTTAAAATCCCGGAAGCAGGCACTTCCTCCTGTTTCCTCTGCCGCATAGCAGAACAGACCAAACCGGCAACCAGTAAAATGATCCAGTTTGAAGTACAGCTTATGCACGGTTCCGATGGGTAGCCAGTCTCCCTTATTTACCCGGTAATAGCAGCGTGCTTCATCCTTCATGTTACAGAAATCTGCTTCAAGACGAAAATCCATCTGGTGTGATTCAACAACAGTTCCTTCCGTCATATCCAATATACCATCTTCTTTTTTATCCAGCATAAGGACTTCATATTTTCCATGATGTTTTGTAATGCCAACTGCAGCATAACAGCCCTGCAACGCACACAAACCTGCGACATCGCCCTCTTTCAATGCAGAAGCATCAACCGTAACCTCAGCTGCGCAGGACGGATAACTCATCCTTTGCGTAAGCGTATTTACTGCCTGTGTAAGCTCTGTACAAACTTCCCGTGTTGTAATTGTATAGGTTCCCTGCAATGCATCCAGATGATAGTACCGTGGATCTGGATCATGATTAAACTGCCAGCGCGGAAGCAGCCCATTACAGAAATCATTACTTCCCACTAATGGCTGATAAATATATCCTGGTCTGGTACTGTGAACCTCTATTTCTTCCGGCACATGTCCGTTCTGTCCAAAAAACGGAAAATGATCCTTCCAGATAACCGGAAGCAGAATAGGAATCCGTCCAACTGCTCCGGAATCCTGAAACAGCATTGCATACCACTTTCCATCCGGCGTATCCACTATTCCTCCCTGTGCCACGCCCTGTCCACAATATCCACGATCATCACAAAGTACATCTCCACCCGTGAATTCTCCTTCCAGAGAATCACTGTAAAAGCATGCTTCCGTCCGCATCCAGCGGTCTCTCAGGGAATGAACCAGAAAAATATAATAATAGCCGTTTATTTTTTGAATATGAGAACCCTCATAGCCTAGCTCCGGGTTCTTATGATCACTGACTAAAAGACGATGTAATCCGTCCTTCTTTGGTGCAGTCAAATCTTCATTCAATTCTGTAATCCAGATTTCATCATTTCCATATACAATATAGTTTCTGCCATCCTCATCAAATAATAAAGAGCCGTCATGATAAAAGCCTTCTATCAGCTGCTTTTTCCATGGACCATCTATTTTTTCCGAAGTATACAAATAAGTCTTACGGGTATCATTTGCCACAAAGCAGATATAAAATCGGCCTTCATGATAGCGCAGGGAAGCTGCCCACATGCCCTGTCCGTAAATATTCTGACCGCTTTTCAGTTGCTGCGCATCCGTATGATCCAACGTCTCATAGACATAAGTCACATGCTCCCAGTGCACCAGATCAAAAGACTGCAGAATCTCACAGCCCGGCATAAAGTGCATGGTTGTGGATACCATATAATAGGTGTCTTCTACGCGGATCACGTCCGGATCTGGATAATCCAATCTTGTTATAGGATTTACATTCATTGTTTATTCCTTTCTGTTTTATCTCCATATTCTTTCTTTGTTCTCTTCTATTTTTACTATTTTATCTTTGTTTCTTATCTATACATTAACAGTAGTATGCTTTTTAGTTGTACGTAAAATGATATGCCCTAGCACCATGACTCTTTAATGACACACTAAGGCTCTTTGGCTCTTCCACGTGCTCTCCGCTCCAAAGCTCCGTTCCATTTACTCCATCATAAATCTCCAGATCGGCAAGCGGTATGGATATGTCACTGTCTTTATCACCCAGATTAAATACCGCGACATAATATCCACCCTTTGTATCTGCTGCAATCCACAATGCATGCTCTATACCATCGATTTCACGTCTCCACACCTGATGCGAATGCCGTGCATTTGCATGCATGGCAAGTATTTCAGAATTGGTTACCAGATTCATAGTGAATTCGTCAAACCCTGTCAGCTCTCCTCCCAGCATCAAAGGAGAACGCATGATACTCCAGAGTGTCAGCATGGTGATCTGCTCATCCTGTGTGAAATTCGTCCAGTTATTCACATCATATACCTGCCGTATCGGTCCGACCGGAAGCATATCGGCATCCGGCCAGTACCCTGCACCTGCATGGGTGCACCATTTTTCTGCTCTTGAAAACATATCATATAACAGTTCCCACTTATCCCAGAAATCATCGGTGATTCTCCACATATTGGAAATCTGCTTATAAAGCTCTGCCTTTTCTAAAAGAGCAGGTCCCGGCGACAGACTTAAAACCATGGGTCTTCCGCAACCATGCAATACTTTGCTCAGCATAATCAGTTCGGATTCCTCATGTGGCAGTTCCCGTGCAATATCATCACATTTAATAAAATCCACACCCCAGGAAGCATATAATTCAAAAATACTGTTATAGTATTCCCGTGCCCCGTCTTTCTCAGGATCTACACCATACATATCCGTATTCCAGGCACAGATACTGTTTGTTTTGGCAATTTCCCGGGCATGTCTGTCACTGTTCATGATTTTCGTGTTCTGATGTACAGCCTGTCGTGGAATCCCTCTCATAATATGAATGCCGAACTTCAATCCAAGAGAATGGACATATTCTGCCAATGGTCCAAAGCCCGCACCGTTTGCTGCGGAAGGAAAACGATTTACTGCGGGAAGCAGTCTTCCATACTCATCCATTACTACATCCGCAAAAGGATGATACTCATTGGTTGCAGCATAAGGCTCATACCATTGGATATCCACCACAATATATTCCCAACCGTACTCCTTCAGATGCTCAGCCATAAATTCAGCGTTCCGTCGTACGATATCTTCTGTAACAGCCGCTCCATAACAATCCCAGCTGTTCCACCCCATAGGTGCTGTTTTCATCTTCATCTGTTTTATACCCTCTCGATATCCTGTTAATTCTGTCCGTAATATGCATTTGCACCATGCTTACGGAAATAATGCTTATCCTGTAATTCCTGCGGATGAATCAGCTCGGTTCGATATGCCATCTTGGCAACCTCTTCAAGAACCACCGCATTGTGGACGGCCTCCTTTGCATCCTTGCCCCAGGAAAAAGGACCATGATTCTTGCACAACACTGCAGGAACTGCCATTACATCCTTCTTCATGCGTTTAAATTCCGAAACAATCAGGTGTCCGGTATTTTCTTCGTAAGCAGAGTTAATCTCTTCCTTCGTCAGACATCTCACACAGGGGATTTCTCCGTAGAAATAATCCGCATGAGTCGTACCATAACAGGGAATTGGGTCTATGTCAATACTTTGGACACAAAAAGTTGAACTTTTCTCCCAGCATAACATATGCCGAGAGAATTATTTCTTAGGCTGCTAGAGCCTCATCTTCAACCTGTTGTGGTGTCTTGTAATCAAGAGCACTATGGCGCCTTTTTCGGTTGTAGAATGACTCTATATATTCAAAGAGTGCTGATTTAGCCTCCTCAAATGTGTAATATGTAGTTGTGTATACTTCTTCCTTTTTTAATACAGAATGGAAGGATTCGATGCAGGCATTATCATAGGGGTTACCCTTCCTGCTGAATGAATGTAGCATTCCCTGATCCTGTAAGTATTTCTCGAATTCTTCACTGGTATCAGTATCATTACCTTGTCCCTTGAACACTTCCATATCAGTAAAAAGGACATCCCCTGACCTGTAAAATCTACAGTTCCGGAATGTCCTTTTTTCCATACTTCACTATATTTTTAACACATGATACTGCTTATCCACAATCTATATGATTCCAAAATGTCTAAATGCCTGCATAATCGCATCTTCCTTCTCCGGTGTACACTGTGGCTGTCTCGCATTCTCTGATTTAGCCGGATTGAAGTTCTCACCGACATCTAATCCACACTTCTTCTTAATCTGTGCGATATACAGTGATGAAACCTTCAGTCCTGTCTTTTCAAGTACATATGCCTTTATCTGCTCATAAGTTGCTTTTCCCTTAAATTCAGATAAATCCATATCCTCCAGGGAGAAGTCAACCTTCACTTTTCTGCTGTCGGCCATTCTCCGTTCCACTTCGGTGCGCGCTGAGCAAAGGTCCACCGGACCTTTAGCGCCCTTGGAAAGTAAGACAACCGTCTCAACGGTACTTTCATTTTCCCAACTTATATCATCTATCACAGTACCATTATAATATACTGGGAATCTGAAGTGTATATGTTTTAGAAACTTGCCATTTTCAAGGCGTTCCGGATAAAGCTCAATGCTTTCCACGAAGGTTCCCATGAATTCCTTCTTCTCTGCATCTGATAATTTATCATATAACTTATCAAAGGCAATTAGGAAATTGTAGATTCTGTCCCCTGACAACTGCTTTCTTCGAATATGTGCCAGGCGACTCTGTATTTCATCCATATGATTTTCTGTCAGAGCCATTTCATCATATTTATCATAAAAACGCTTTTGCAGGTCATCATATTTCTTCTCATACATGGAATCTGTCACATCAAGGTTATCCATCTGGATAGCTATCTTGTCCTTTGACACCTCAAGCTGCCTCATTTTCTTCTTTAATCCATCAAGCTCTTGCTCCAGTTCAGAGGTATCAACTCTGGCTGCAATCTTCTCTCTGATACCCTTTTCAAAGTCCGGAGAAGTAACCATTTTCTTAATCAGCTCAGCTACTGCATCATTTACAATATCCTGTCCCCATTGCTTATGGTAATCGCACTTATGTCCCGTGGTCCCAGTAGGATGCTTACAGGCATAATAGAAATAATCTCTATAAGTGCCACCTTTTGGATGTCTCTTACGATTTACATTACCATACATATTGGCACCACATCCCGGGCACTTTAAAATACCGGTCAAAATATGTTCGTGTTCAAGGCTATGCGTCTTAACGCGCTTCACTCCCGTAGTTTTTCTCTTATCCTGAGCCGCCTTCCATTCTTCTGCACTGATAATTGCTTCATGTTCTCCGTCTACAACCATGAATTCATCTTGTTTTACAACATGAAACTCATTTCTTTTTCCCTGGACCTTCTCTGTTTTTCTTCTTCCATAGGCTAATTTACCGCAGTAAACAGGATTATCAATTACACCTTTGACAAAGGATGCCGCAAAGCCATCAATCGTATTATTCTGGCGTTTCTTTTTCACATAACCGCTTTCGTTGAGAAACGCAGCAATTGCTGCTACTCCCATAGTTGTATTGATATATTTATCAAAGATAATTTTTATTACTTCCACTTCATCTTCCGCAATAAATAATGATCCATCTACAAGCTTATATCCATATGGAGCAAAACCACCATTCCATTTTCCTTCTCTGGCCTTCTGCTTACGACCTTCCATAGTCTGAACAAGAATATTGTCTCTTTCAATTTCTGCAACAGCTGATAGAACCGAAATCATAAGCTTGCCGGCATCCTTAGAAGAATCAATGCCATCCTCAACACAGATCAGATTGACTCCGAAATCCTGCATCTTTTGCAGTGAGCTAAGTACATCAGCGGCATTTCTTCCAAAACGAGAAAGCTTAAAAACAAGAACATAGTCAATATCATCTGTGCCTGCTTCAATTAGTTCAAGCATTTCCTTAAACTGTGGACGGCCATCAACATTTTTACCGGATTTACCTTCATCAGAAAACTCTCTAACTACAACCATGTCCTGATAATCAGCATATTTCTTAAGTTTTTCCTTCTGAGCATCTAAACTGAACCCATCGACCTGCATGGCAGTAGATACTCTTGTATATATGTAACATCGTTGCTTTTTCAAATAATCACTCCTCCAAAATATATATCAACCATTTTGCCAATGCCGACAAAATGGTTGAATACTATTGTTCCTCAATCCTATTGCTGATTTTTTCAGCCTCATTTAGGACTCGAAGTTGATACTCTGCAATCTCCTTCAACGCTTCGAATCTATCTTTCTTATCCATTCCCTCTCGAATCATTTGTGCGTTATGCGATTCAAGATTCGATAGAACAGTTAATTCATTTATTGTTGCATAATCCCTAACATTACTCTTTTTTGCAAGCTCTGGATTAGCCTCTCTCCAAGCTTTTGCAGTAAAACCAAATAATGCTACATTAAGTAAATCCGCCTCTTCTGCATAAGGAAGCCACTGTAAATCCTCACGATAATTGCATACAGGAATCAAATAATTCTTAACCGCATCCGTTTGAATTAAATAATTATTCTTGGATAGAAATCTCTTTGCATCCCATTCCAACTTCTGCAAATCATTTTCAGCTTCCTTTAGTCTTTGGAACTCTTTGATCAGGTACAATTTGAACACCGGACTGATAGCAGAAGCAAATTCAAATGCAATATCCTTATGCGCAAATGTTCCGCCGTATTTTCCACGTTTAACATACAGTCCAACTGCATTAGTTTTTTCTACCCATTCTGATACGCTTGGTGTAAACGTAACAAGTCCTGCCTCTTTTTTAAAGTGTTCAGATTCGAACACTTTAAAATTCGGATTATATATTTCTTCCCATGTTGATAAGAATTCCAAAGTGCTTCTATTTCTTAACCAATTTCGAATAACATCCGCAGCTCGCGAATTATCCGATTTAGCAGCTGCTATATCTGTAATACAGATATAGTCATCTATGTCTTCATACGATACCGTAACCGGTATTCCCTGAACTGTAATAACTCTATTCTTAGCCATTATTCTGTTCCTCCTTCGCCTTATTCATCTGCTCTGCCTTCACATAATACTCAAGCAGTCGCAGAAAGTACTTAGGAACACGCTTCTTTCCATGCTCCCAGTCACTAACTGTCATATAGGGAATTTCAAAGTACTCACAAAACTGATGCCTGTTCATGCCGGTACTTTCCCTTAGTTCAATTAAAATATCTTTTGCGTCTCTATCATCATTCATAATATAATCTGCCATATCTTTGCCCCTTTCACGCTAAGCGTCAATATTATATTATCACGCAACATGTGAATATTCAAGATTAAGTATATAATCCTGCCTGTCTCCAGACGCATTAGTCCACTCATATATCAATGCTACTTTCTGCGCGGTTCCAAGTTCTATGCTATCTCCATATTTCTCAATCATTCTTGCTAAAAAATCACAGCAGCGATTAAAGTCTCCCTGCTGTTGTCTTGTCATACTAATCATTATTTTCCTCCGTATTTTCTAATTAATGTTCTAAAAAGTCCGCTCATCTTGCTCACACTGCTCCATATATATCAGGCTGAGCAGCATGAGCAGGTATTTTACCTATATCAGTCAAACGGTGTTTTGCCGGCAACCGGCGTAAACTCCGCTTTGCATACATTGTGAAAGCCTCGACGATTACCAATACATTTCGCATCATAAATAAGTCCATATCTTTTCTGATTCTCCTTTATATAATGCAAAAAGCCGGCAGAAGCCCTCGGTTTTTCAAGGTTATCTTCACACCAGCTTACATAGATATTATAAAAATCCGTTGATGAAATCTTCTTCCCGATTTCAAATTGTAGATAACCTTCAGACTTCATAAATGCCAGGATATTATTTCCCTCCTCCTGTGCATCCACCAAATTCTGCTTGGCATCCACACTCTCCGTAAACACATAATTATTCGAAACAAGTCTTTGTAATCCTTCAAGTGCCCAAAGAAAAATCCCATCCCTTTCTTTCCTAAGTTTATCAATAAGATAAGGGTCATCTTCCCTACCATCAACCTTATCCTTCGTAGTCAGTATCAACTGTCTACGATAAAAGCCGTCCGTTTTATCATAAAGTGCATGAAGACCGCCATTACCAAATGCTATCAGCCTGGCATATACCACACCCTGAAAGCTCTGCTGGCCTTTACGCTCCAAATCAATCTGATCCTCCAGTGTAACGATACTTTTTATATGATTTGTCTGAGGCAAAGCTTCCAGCTTCATATCATCATCCACCGTAATCAACATATATTCCAGATTTGCTCTAGCAAACTTATCTACCTCTATTTTCTGTAAACTACAGGAATACATATTATTTCCAAACAATTCTCTAAGTACAAGACCGATTCGAGATTTTCCTTCTCCACCTTTTCCAATGATAAGCATCATTTTCTGTGCTTTCGTGATTGGCAATAACATATATCCCATGTACTCCTGAAGCGTCAAAATGTCATCCGGATTTAAAAGTTCCTCCATAAACTTAAGCCACCTTGCCGGCTTTTCCACATCAGGATCATATATTACTGGTAATCGGTTAAGACAAAAATCTTTCTGTTCTGAAAATTCCCCATTCAAGAACAAGGTTCCATTTGCCACATGAATCCTATCCGTCTGGAGTGGCAGTGGTTCTGAGTACGCCTCCAGCTTAATCGTCTGCAACAATTGTTCCACTTTTCTTGCAAGCCCCGATGTTACATAAGGACGGACCATAGAATAAATATCATTCTTAATTCCAGATTCATCAGATACAATGCCATCAATTGTAAATAAAATCCCATGAATACAAATCATAGGATGCATTTTTAAATAGCACTCGGCAAATGCACCTTCAATTATTTTATCTTTATCATCCAGCCAATCCATGCTATACAGCTCTCTTCTCTGCGACTCGCTGCTCACCTTCTGCAATTCTGTAGTTAAAATGTCTTCTCTCAATAGTTTCAATCTCCTTTTTCAATTCTTCATAAATTTTCTTTTGTTCTTCTTCCGTGGATTCCAAAATAAAAAGCTCATAGTAATAATCCACTGTTTCAAAATCATCTACCGCTAACTTAAAAAGAGGACTCCAATCGGAATCCTCTACACTTTTTGGTGCATATTTAGTTTTCATTTCACGCAAATAGCTATGGAACTTTGATATTCTTTGGCAAAGCTCTCTCTTATCTTCTTCCCCTTTCCGGGCTTTAGATTTTTTCATTTCATAATTGCTTTCAAAAATTATTATGTTAAGATTACTCTTGTTTGTAACGCTTGTCAATCATTTTTATCTGTGGATGTACATTCTTGTCATTTTTGGGTCATCATCACCTTGAACCATACATAAAAATTCCCATCCATATCGTTCATAGAAGCCAATATGATCCGTCACCAAATATAAAGGCGTTACTCCTTTATTTCTCATATCATCAACAACTTTGTTTAGCAAATTCCCAGCTAGTCCCTTTTCTCGATGTTCTTCTTCAGCATATACGGCGCATACATTTGGAGTCAAATCCTTTCTATCATGAAAGTCATTTTCTATTACCCCAAGTCCTGCGACAATGGATTCATCATATAAGCATATATACCAACCATACTCGGTTTTTCCTGATAAATACACTTTCATACACTCCAGGTATGCCTCTGCCGGCACACCCCATTTACTATGAAACCACTCAGCTGCAATAGCTACTAATTCCGGCCGTTCTCTTAATGTTATAATTCTATAATTGTTCATATTGTTAATATCCTCCAATAATATGAAAGGCAGGCTAAAATAGCCCACCTTATCTCTAATTCTTAATCAAATTCAGCACTATTATATCTTAAAAATCCCACTTGCACTTTTCTTCACAACTTGCCAGATTTTCTCTTTCCTTCGCGAACGATTCTTTGAATACTTTTCTCCGAAAGTGAAAACTGCATGGCAAGACTGGCAATAGAACTACCACCTTGATATTTCTGGCTAATCTCGTGATTTCGCTGTATCAGATATTGTCTTGTATCAGTATGACTTCCCCACTCCTTTTTAGATGTGCTGGGAATATATATTGCTTTTCCATTTACATATTGCTGAATAGTTTCTATTAATTCTTTTGGCAGAACCTCTTCTGCTCTAATATAGCTCATAGTATCCTCCTAAATATAATTTCTTAGGATTCATCTGAGCTTAACTATTCTTTTTATTTTAAGCTCAGACTACTGAGCAAAAACATATCTTTTTTTCATAAATAAAATGCCCCTTTCCTTTATTAAAAAGACTTCCCCAAGCAATTAACATCACCATTATTTAGTCCGCATTTTTTATAAAACTCTAGATTATCATTTATAGAAATAAGTTCTATTGTATAAATATCCTTTACTTTAAGTTGCTCTTCTAAGGCACTAAGCAGCTTACGCCCTACTCCTTTTCTCTTCCACTTTGGAGCAACAAAAATTTCTGAAACAAAGAACATATCATAGTCTGCATAAGGATCCACAAATCCCAAAAGACCACCTATAATTTCACCGTCTTCTACTGCAGCTAAACCCAGGGCCTCAAATCCACACAAAATGGACTGCACTCTTCTTACTGCCTTTTCCTGAACCCAAGCCTCATTCCAAGGCTCCTCTGAATATGCCTGTCCCATTACTCCGGCAAGCTCCTCGATATCATTATGATTAACTACTCTTATCTCCATTTATTTATCCTCCTGGCCTCGTATTACATAAAAGCGATACAATTCTTCTTTTTCATCATCAATATCTTTGTACATTTTCTTTTCTATTAAGTTGAAACCAGATTTCTCTGCTACTTTCCATGATGGTGTATTCGCATCGAGAATAGTTGCTATTATTTCAGACTCACTATATTGTTTAAAGAAAAACTGAACATATGCATTTATCGCCTCTGTCATATATCCTTTTTTCCTAAAAGGTGTTCCTATAAAATAACAAATACCAACCTTATCCACATCTTCATAATATGTAGAACCAACAGAGCCTATGACCTCTTCTGATTAAGTATAAGTTCCATCCTAATATATGAAAACCTCAATTTTAATTATAAATAAACTTGCTCCAGTATGTTTATATCATCTGAAACGCCTTCAGTGCCTCCACAATTGCCTCTTCCTTCTCCTTCGGGCACCGTGGCTGTCTAGCATCCTCCGACTTTGGCAAATTGAAATTCTCAGCCAATTCAATACCACATTTCCGTTTTACCTGAGCAATATAGAGATTCGAAACCTTCATCCCATCATTATGCTCTGCAACATACTTCTTTATCTTTTCATAGGTTGCCTTTGTCTCTGCTGAAGTACCTTCCAATTCAGCAACATCAATATCCACATCAATATAATCATCCGGCTTCTGACGGAGTTGGGAAAGAAGAACAACCGTCTCCACATGTTTCGTAAACGGAAAAAGATCAAACGGTGTACACTCTTTCATCCGGTATCCATGCTTTGTCAGATACTTCAGATCCCGCGCCAGCGTTTCCGGTCCACAGGATACATACACGACTTTGTCCGGAGCCAGTCGCACCACAGAGGAAAGAAACGCCTCGTCGCTTCCCGTACGCGGTGGGTCCATAATGACCACATCCGCGCGTTTCCCTTTTTCTGCCATCTCTACCATAAATTGTCCGGCATCTTCATTATAAAACGTAACATTGTGAATATGATTGCGCTTTGCATTGGAGATAGCATCCTTTATCGCATCACGGTTTAACTCCACTCCGATCACATGCTTTGCGCGGCTGCTGGCAATCAGCCCGATCGTGCCCGTACCGCAGTACGCATCGATCACAGTTTCTTTTCCCGTCAGTTTGGCACAGGAAATGGCTTTCCGGTAGAGTTTTTCTGTCTGCTGCGGATTTACCTGATAAAATGAAGTCGGTGAAATACGAAATGTGCATCCGCACAGTTCATCCTCAATAAATCCTTTTCCATAAACCGTAATATTGCGCTCCCCGAGCACCATGCTGGTCTTGCGGTCATTGACATTGATCACTACTGTACTGATCTCCGGGAACTTCTTCCGCAGTGCCTTGACAAAATTATTTTTGGATGGAAGGATCGGAGATACCAGTACAAGCACCACCATAATCTGTCCGCTGTGATAGCCCTTTCGCACCAGCACATGACGCAGCAGCCCATATCCGGTATCCTCATCATATGCACGAATCCGGAAAGAACGCATCATATTTTTGATTTCACGGATAATGGCATCTGCCTGTGCATCCTCGATCTGGCACTGCTCTACATCCACGATGTCATGCGAATGTTTCTCATATACGCCTGCCACAATATGTCCGCGTTTATTGCAGGAAAAAGCCGCCTGTACTTTATGCCGATAGTGGTATGGATCGTCCATCCCGATGATTGGATTGATCTTTCCAAACGGTTCCATGAGTTTGCGCATGTAACTCTGCTTTTTGGAAAGCTGCTGACTGTACAAAATTCCCTGATAGTCACATCCTCCGCATCTTTTTGCGTAAATGCAGTGTTCGCCTGTTTTTTGTATCTGGCTTATGTTCGGTTTTCTATCCGTTTCTCTTCCCCTGTTCCTCTCTTTTTTCATCTTCTGTCCCGTTGTTTTTTTCTGTCCTATTTGCATATTTTCCAACTTCCTGTACTTGATTTTTAAAGTTCTTTCTCGTAGCACCACCAGTCCTCGTCAAATAAATCGCTCTCTCCCACTACGTCAAAATGCAGTTTTTCATAAGAACGGAGCGCTTTTTTATTTGTCTTACACACGAGAAAATGTACACTCCTTTTCCCCTGTTTTTTCAATTCTTCCATGCCATGCTGCAGAAGCTGCCGGGCAATTCCCTGATTCTGCATATCGGTGCGTACCCCGAGTCTGGAAAGCTCCGCAGACGGCTGCAGTGTTTCTGACCAGCAGGTGAGTGCTTCCACCTGCGGATCTTCATCCACTGTGATCGTGCCAATGATTTCTCCATCTTCATTTTCCATACAAAAAAGAGCATTTCTTTTCATATCATAATCAAATTCCTGTTCTCCTGGATACCCATTGCCCCATGCGCAGTATGGAGTACCGATCAGCGACTGATACAGCGCAAGAATTTCTTCCTTATCGTCCTGCTTAGCTTTTCGAAACTTCATTTTTCCTCTTTTCATCCTTCGCTTTCGATTTTCTTTCTCAACTATGCCATAATGCTCTCTAAAATGCAAGTATACTGCCCTTTTCATTTTTTTACCCAAAACACCCCGGCAGCCGTTTTTATAACGGATACCGGGGTGTCTGTTTTCTATAGCCGGGTGTACTTATACCTGAATACGATCTGCAATCTCATTTCCCATGGCGAACCGTTCTCCATTGGCACCGATGATCAGCCCATTGGATAATTTCTGAATCACCTGTACGCTGCCACCTTCTTCTACATGATGGCGGTGCAGGAATTCTACAACTTCCGGTAATCCGAATAACCACTGAATGGTATAATTTTCACCAACTTTTGCTTTTGATAATGCCTGCATAATGCTCCCTCCTTCTATAGCTCCTCCATTCGGTTACCACTATTATATGGAGTTTATACCCGGTTAGTCAATCGAGAGCTTTCTCCTTTTATTATAACCGAAATAAGTCATCACTGATCTGAAAACATGACATGTTATAAATTATGAACCGTTTTACACTTTTCCTTGCATCAACTCATAAGATATGTTATATTATGCGTAGAAAAAGGGAAAGCCAGAGAAGCGGTTTACCCGAATATATTAAGTAACTGTTTTATCAACAGCCGTCATTATTCGCAGTAATGGCGGCTATTTTCGTTTTCCCTTGAAAATCGTGTAGCACAATCCAACAAGGGCGCAAATGAACTAAGAGGATTTGCTTATTTCGAGATATTTTTCTATAAAAGTGTGTCAAAAGGTGTGTCAGTCTTTTATTTCATATCAGAGAATTGTTCCGGAACCCCTATAAATAAGCATTCTTCGGATTATTTTTCATCCACCACCTGAAAAATAAAAAATTTAAGATAATAGCTCTCCGGCACATTCGCAGAATTTGCCCACAAAATCGGATGATCCGGTGCCTGCGTACGGAATTCCACCTGACGCAGCCGTTTGTGTGCCGCCTTTGCAGCTTCCTTCACCGTCTTTGCCAGCAGTTCCTGTGTCATAAAATGGGAACAGGAACAGGTTGCCAGGTATCCGCCGTCTTTTACCAGCTTTAACCCTTTCATATTGATCTCCCGATAACCTTTGATGGCATTCTTCGTGGCCTCACGGGATTTCGTAAATGCCGGCGGGTCGAGAATGACTACATCATACTTTTCTCCGGCTTCTGCCAGTTTCGGAAGCTCGTCCAGTACATTTGCACAGCGAAAATGTACCGTATCTTCCAGATGATTACGCACGGCATTGGCATTTGCCTGCTGCACCGCATATTCCGAAATATCAAGTCCCGTCACATCGGAAGCACCTGCGATTCCTGCATTCAGTGCAAACGTTCCCATATGTGTAAAACAGTCCAAAACTCTCTTTCCTTTACAGATCCGCTGCATTGCCAGCCTGTTATACTTCTGGTCCAGGAAAAAGCCCGTCTTCTGACCATTTACCACATCAACCAGATAGTGCACGCCATTTTCCGTGATCTCCACCTCTGTATCAAATGTTTCCCCAATAAATCCTTTTACTTTCGGAAGTCCTTCTTTCCTGCGCTCATTGGCGTCACTTCTCTCATAGACTCCACGGATAGAAATACCGTCCTCTTTCAGTACCCCTTTTAATAATGAAACGATTGTTTCCTTGAACTGCTCCATACCGAGTGCCAGACATTCCACCACAAGCACATCCTCATACTTGTCAACCACCAGTCCCGGCAAAAAATCCGCTTCCCCGAAAATCACACGACAGGAAGATGTATCCACCGTTGTCTTCCGGTATTCCCAGGCATTCTTTACACGCATACGAAGAAAATTCTCGTTAATCTCCTGATCCGCATGACGGGTCAGCATGCGGATACGGATCTTCGAATTCTGATTGATAAATCCCTTTCCCATCGGATATCCGTCAAAATCATGTACCGTCACCACATCTCCATTGGTAAATGTCCCCACAATCGTATCAATCTCATTATCAAAAATCCATGCGCCACCCGCCTTGATCGTGCGGCCTTCTCCCTTTTTTAAAGTAACAATTGTATGATTCTCCATCTTCTTTTCCTTCCTGTAAATATTTTCTTCATAGAGATACCATGTGCGATGTCGAACATTTGAGGACATATACACAATATCTTCTTTTCGCTGTCCCAGCTTCGTTTTCGTTTGGGACATATACACAATATTTCTTCTTTTATGTCCCGGCTTCGTTTTCGTTTGGGACATATGCACAATATTTCTTCTTTTATGTCCCACTTTTATTTTCGTTCGGGACATATACATAATATCTGCACTTCTATATCCCATTTTTAACGCTTTCCGGGACATATCAGTGGAAACTTTTTCTATATATCCCACTCTGACTCTTCTTCGGGACTTTTCAACTTAAAAATCTTCCATATATCCCTGCCCTGTCTATCTTAGAATTTTTTCTCTCAAATATCTTCTATATGCCCTCTCCCTGTCTACCTCAGGACTTTTTCCCTTAAAGTGTACCACAGAATAATTACGTTTTCCAGCACTCCCCATTGTTTTTGAAATCCATAAATGTTATAATGTTGTTAATAAATTAACGAAGTTGTTGTATTTCTGTTCACAACTTCACGCTAAGACATACAAGGAGGTCTTATACGAATGGATTTTTCAGAAGAATACAGACAGAAGCTCGTTTCAGCAGACGAAGCCGTAAAAGTAATCAAATCCGGTGACTGGGTAGACTATGGCTGGTGTACCAACACCGTAGATACACTGGACAAAGCACTTGCCAAGCGTACCGATGAACTGAAGGATATCAACCTGCGTGGCGGAATCCTCTTAAAACCGCTTGCCGTATTTGAGCGCGAAGACGCCGGCGAGCATTTTACATGGAATTCCTGGCATATGTCCGGAATCGAACGTCATATGATCGCACGTGGCTGTGCATTCTACAGCCCGATCCGTTATTCCGAGCTCCCTCGTTATTACCGTGAGCTGGATTGTCCGGATGATGTGGCAATGTTCCAGGTTGCTCCAATGGACAAGCATGGATACTTCAACTTCGGGCCAAGTGCTTCCCATCTTGGTGCGATGTGTGAGACAGCCAGACATATCATCGTAGAAGTCAACGAAAATATGCCGCGCTGCCTTGGCGGAACAGAAAACGGCATACATATTTCCAAAGTCAATGCAATCGTAGAAGGCTCCAATCCTCCAATCGGAGAACTCGGTGCCGGCGGTCCTGCTACCGAAGTAGACCAGAAAGTTGCACAGCTGATCGTAGACCAGATTCCAAACGGTGCCTGCTTGCAGCTTGGTATCGGTGGTATGCCAAACGCAGTCGGTTCCCTGATCGCACAGTCCGACTTAAAGGATCTTGGTGTTCACACAGAAATGTATGTAGATGCATTCGTAGACATTGCCAAAGCCGGAAAGATTACCGGTGCCTGCAAAAACATTGACCGCTACCGTCAGGTATATGGTTTCGGTGCCGGAACCAAGAAGATGTATGATTATCTGGATGAAAATCCAGAACTGATGAGCGCACCTGTCAGTTACACCAACGATATCCGCTCCATCGCAGCACTGGACAACTTCATCTCCATCAACAACTGTGTAGATATCGACCTGTTCGGACAGATCAGTGCCGAGTCTTCCGGAACCAAACACATCAGTGGTGCCGGCGGACAGCTTGACTTCGTTCTCGGTGCTTATATGTCCAAAGGTGGAAAGAGCTTTATCTGCTGTTCTTCCACATTCACGGATAAGAAAGGTGTTATGCATTCCCGCATCCGCCCGACCCTGGCAGAAGGTTCTATTGTCACAGACACCCGTGCAAATACCCACTATGTCGTTACCGAATATGGCATGGTCAATGTAAAGGGATTATCTACCTGGCAGAAGGCAGAGGCTCTGATTTCCATTGCACATCCGGACTTCCGTGATGATCTGATCAAAGAGGCAGACCAGATGCACATCTGGAGACGTTCCAACCGATAAGAACACCGTTTGTTCACAATTTATTCATATTGCAAAAAAACCTCGTTTTTAACGGGGTTTTTTTATAAATTTTACCTCTTGTCTTTACTATCCTTTTTTAGTAATCTATAGTTCGAGTAAAGGAGAGGTAAAGATGAAGAAATTTTTTAGTATTATCAAAGAAAAACTATTCACCAGAGTTGAAAAACAACATTCCGAAGCTTACCTGCGTCGGATCTCATTTCTGAATAAATATTCCCTGCTGTTCCACATGTTGATATCCTGTGGGATCGTATTTATGGTGGAGGTTCTTTCCCGAAGGAGTTTTCTCTCGGCATGTTCCTTCGTTGGGATGCATACCGGTGCATTTTTTTATAATGCCTTTATTGTATTTGCATCTTTAAGCTTTGTTTATCTGTTCCGCAGACGTGCATTCTGGCGGATCATTATCAGCGGTTTCTGGGTGCTCCTTGGAATCATTAACGGATGCATCCTTTCAAACCGTGTAACACCGTTTGGCTTTACAGACCTTAAATGTATCAATGATCTGTTTGCCATGAACAATACCAACTATTTCACGGCAGAAGAGGCCACTATCGTAGTCATCGGGCTCGGTCTGTTCCTTCTGTTTTGTGTTGCGCTCTTCATTAAAGGACCGCGCTATCAGGGCAAGACCCATAAAATTGTTGTAGTAGGTGCCATTGTATCGGTACTGTTTGTCGGTCTTCCTGTTACAACCTCTGCTGCACAGAATGCCAATGTTGTTGCAAGTTACTTCTCCAACATTGCACAGGGATATGAAAACTACGGTTTTATCTATGGATTCTCTTCGAGTGTGGTAGACCGTGGAATGAGCAAGCCGGATGACTACTCCGAGCAGAAAATTGCTTCGATTGAAAAAAATGTAAATGACACAAAAAAAGAAACAACTGTCACCAAAAAGAATGCACCAAATATTATCTGTATTCTTCTTGAATCATTCTGTGATCCGGATGAGATCAAGTTTCTGAATTATAATCAGGATCCGATTCCTACCTTTCACAATCTCGAGAAGAACTACACGAGTGGTTACCTGACAGTTCCGGTTGTTGGCGCAGGAACCGCAAACACTGAGTTTGAAGTTCTCTCCGGTATGAGTATGCAGTACTTCGGAACCGGCGAGTATCCGTATAAAACAATCCTGAAAAAGACAGACTGCGAGAGCACTGCTGCTGATCTGGCTTCCATCGGATATGGAACCCATGCCGTACATAACAATGGCGGTAACTTTTACAGCCGTGTCAATGCCTTTTCCATGATGGGATTTGATACTTTCACCAGCAAGGAACTGATGAACATTCAGAGTTATACGCCAAACGGAAGCTGGGCTACCGATGATATTCTTGTTCCTGAAACAATCAAAACCTTAGATTCCACTCCGAATCAGCCGGACTTTACCTACACCATTACCGTAGGTACACATGGTGATTATCCAAAGACTCCGGTTATCGCAAATCCGGTATATACCGTCAGCGGTGTGGATGATGAAGAAAAGAAAAACCAGTGGACTTATTACGTCAACCAGTTAAATGAAGTAGATACATTCCTGAATGATCTGATTACAGAGCTCTCCAAGAGAGATGAAGATACCATCGTGGTAGCGTTCGGTGATCATCTTCCAACTATGGGTCTGGAAGACTCCGATATGAAATCCGGTGATATCTACAAGACAAAATATGTCACATGGAATAACATGGGATTAAAGAAGCAGGATGCAGATCTGTATGCATACCAGCTGATGGCAAGCATTACGGATTCCACAGGTATTCATGAGGGAACCATCTTAAATTACCATCAGACCCAGATGAACAACACAGACCACACTGCATATCTGGACGGACTGGATAATCTGCAGTATGACATTCTTTACGGAAACCGTTACTGCTATGATGGCAAAGACAAATACCCTGCAACCGACATTGTAATGGGAATTGACGATGTAACTGTATCGGAGACGTCGGATTCCATCGGCGGATCGGAAGTGTTTGTCTATGGAAACAACTTCACCAAGTGGAGTAAGGTATTTGTAAATGACGAGAAAGTCAATACAACCTTCAGCAATTCCGGTTGTCTGATTATTCCAAAAGACAGTGTCAAAGACGGTGATACCATTAAAGTGTGCCAGATGGGTTCCAACAGTACGATTTTCCGTGAATCCAACACGTACACATACAAAGATCCTGCTGTGGAAGAAACCGTTACGGGAACAGAGTCGGACAGCAATACCGAATCTACAGTTTCAGAAAGCCAGAAATAAGCAAAAAAGACCTGCCAGTGAATTTATTCACTGACAGGTCTTTTCTTGTCTTAAATTGTCTTTAACGCATCCACAGCGGCATCCAGATACGGATTTTCCATCTCATAGAATGCACCGGCATCCGCAGCTTTCGCATATGCCGGATCCAATGGCAGTTTGCCAAGAACTCTGGTTCCTTCTTTTGCGGCAACTTCGTCAATGTTGCTTTCTCCAAACAGTGCGATCTTCTTTCCACAGTCCGGGCATTTCAGATAACTGAAATTTTCCACCAGTCCAAGTACCGGTATATGCATCATATTTGCCATATGGAAAGCTTTCTTTACGATCATCTGTACCAGTTCCTGTGGAGATGTAACAATAACGATACCGTCCACCGGAAGGGACTGGAACACGGTAAGCGGTACATCACCTGTTCCCGGTGGCATGTCCACAAACAGATAGTCCACATCGCCCCAGACCGCCTCATTCCAGAACTGTTTCACAGCCCCTGCAATCACAGGTCCTCTCCAGACAACCGGTGCCTCTTCATCTTCCATCAGAAGATTGATGGAAACGATTTTGATTCCTTCTTTTGTCTCATACGGATACATTCCTTTTTCGTCACCGACCAGCTGACCGTGTGCTCCAAACATCTTTGGAATGGACGGTCCGGTAATATCGGCATCCAGAATTCCCACTTTATATCCTGCTTTCGCCATCTGTACCGCCAGGGAAGAAGTAACAAATGATTTACCGACACCTCCCTTTCCGCTGACCACTCCAATCACATGTTTGATATTGGAATATGCATTCATCGCTTCGAGCATACTCTGCGGATTCTGAGAATTATGGGAACATCCCTCACAGCTTTCTTTGGAACAGGATGATGCTCCGCTGCAACTTGAATTTTCTGGCATAATGATAGCCTCCTTGTTAATTATTTAATGATTTATTTATATAGACTGCCCAGTCTTTGGAATGGGTAGTATATGAAATAAGCTTTTCCGATAATTTTATCTTTGCTGACATAGGTATGATCCCAATATCTGGCATCATAGGAATCATTCCGGTTGTCTCCAAGCACCAGATAACTGTCTTTGGGAACCTCAAACTCAAACGGTCCGGTTGCCTCTGTCCATGTCTCTTTCAGGTAATCCTCCTTCAAAGGAGTCTCAGAGTCATTGATATAGATTTTCGCATCCTCAATGGTAACCTTTTCTCCGGGCAGACCAATCACACGCTTGACGTATTTTTGCGTTTCGTCATCCGGGAACCGGAAAATCACGATATCTCCTCTCTTCGGTTCTGAAAACTGATACGCCAGCCGCAACCCGAACAGGTCATCGCCCGGTTCAATGGTATGCTCCATCGATCCGGTCGGGACTGTTGCATTGATGATCACGTAATTCTTCAAAACCATTGCCAGTGCGAAGGCCGCCAACAGAGTGATCACCCAGCTGAGCACTTCGCGCAGAGGCGAAGTGGCTTTCTCCTTTCCCTCACCCTTTGGATCATTATCCATCTTTATTTCTTCTGTCAATATTTCTTTTTTTTCTTCCATAATCACCCTACTCTCTTGGTGCAAACCACCAGTCAATAAAATCTTGCCTGCGGAAAACCAGTCCCACAAGTCCCAGATCGACACGTTCTTTCTGTGTCAGTGTCTGCGCAATAAATTCATTCACAGATACATCAAAATCGCCTTCCAGGCACCAGATACAGCTCACTGTCGGCACATTCTCCTGATTTTTCCAGTCATCTACGAACGAACCGCCGAAATCAACAATCTTATTCCAACGATGCTGCGTATTGATAACCCGCTGCTTGATATTCTCATAGATGACCTCCATCATCCGGTGAACTTTCGGGTGATACATCACAGGCTCAAGAATCCTTAAGAGTCGGTGCTTTGGATTGACACGCAGTTCCAGCGTTCCGTTTGCCGTATTCGTCACCATACAGAAAATCTCGTTATCCGGAAACGTTTCCGGCCGCAGATGATACTGATAACGATATGGTACCACACTTTTTATCATATGGAAATCTGCATCCATTTCTTCATATATAACACCCGGACATTCACTGCTTATCACATAGTGCATGCTACCCTGATAAGGCGCCAGAAGCTGGCAGAACAGATCCCGGTTCTTTTCGAATACAATCAGCTGGTATTCTGCCAGAAAACGCCGGAAATCCATAATATGGTTCTGCCTGTAATATGTAAACAGCCCCTTGCTGATAAATGCAATCCTTATGCTTTTTCCGGTATAACCCTGAATAATTGTTGCAACCGGAAGTTCAATCTCTCTCCCTTTTAAATAAACTTCCACTGTGACAGCTTTGCCAAGCAGCTGCATCTCTTCTTCATACTCTGTCAGAACCGGCTGCTGTCCGCTGGCAATATACTGGTTCAGCCCCAGCGGATTGGATGCAAAATGTTCTACAATCCGTCTGCCGATCAGCCTGCGCAGCTCCGTCAGATTTTCATCATGCGCCACATCATCCCTTGCCAGACGCAAAGTCAGGAATTTTTTCCGTAAATGCAGATGATACGTCATATGCCTGAGCCACTCCGGTTTTAACCCCAGATCTTTCTTTTCATCGGTCACAAGAAACCCCTGCTGATACAGGCAGGATGTCCCGATCAGTCCCTGATGTTTGGAATTATAAATCCAGATACACCCCTCCATCAGTTCATCCATGATACGAATCGATATGATTCCAAGAATATCCGCGAACGGATTGTCCATGATATGATTCTGTTCTCGCAGCGTCACGCTTTTTTCATCAAAGGAAATCTGAATGGGAAATGGCTGATACAGCATATAGTGCTGTACTGCGTGCACCAGCCTCTGAAGGGACAGATTCTTTGCATATTTCGGCCGTAACACCAGCGTAATTCTGGTTCCGGACTGTTCCCGGTTGGAATTGATATATTCCATCGTTTCCGCCCCTTCAATCCATTTTGCAGTAACCGGCTCTAACGACTGGCGATCCGTAACATTCCACGCGGTATTTACCGATTTGTCCTTTCTCGACTCAATCAACAGTGCCCGTGCAACCATAAATCCGGAAAGCATACCGACTCCAAACTGCGCCACCGGTTCATAATGAAGCTGCTGTGCGGAAAAATCCTCGCTCTGATAAAAACTCACGCCGATTTTGGCAACATACTGCTCAATATCCCTGGCATTGATTCCGATTCCGTTATCCTCAAACACCAGACGCTGCGTTTCGGAATTATACTGAATGGAAATTTGAGGAGAATACGGATTTCGCATGGAATTTAAGGCTCTTGCCTCCTCCATCTCCAGAAACTCTGTTCCCCAGCTCCATTCCAGCGCCGCCCTGGTATTGCATGCATCAATGGCATTTTGAAGAAACTCCCGGATATAAGCATCCGGATCTCCGTAAAACTGCGTACTTGCAAAGGTCGATATGATATTTTCCTGATCCATACCTACTTTGCACTGTTTCATAGCTGTTCCTCATTTAATAAAATTGCCTGAACCACAAACCGCTTATCTGCCTCTTTGCTCACACAGGTTGATAAAGTCAGCAGATGACTGTCCACCGAAAGCTGGATTTTGTCCTTTACCTCCGGCGAATTCTTGGATTTTTTCACAATGCTTTCAAGATAACTTACACGTCCCTCTTTCGTTGAAAAGTCATTGGTGTGCAGAATATGTGCATCGTCCGTCTTATATGCCGCAAAAATCTCATACACGAGCACCTTTTCCTTTGTATACACATATATATACGGAAAATTGTTAAAAAATGTCTGGTCTTCATAGTTGTGGAGAGAAGCAAACATTGTGTCATTGCGCATATTGTGCCCATACACGACGGTATCAAAATCCGTAAACTCTTTACTGTTTGCCTTCTCTGTATAAATACATCCAGGATATCCCCTGGTACCATTCATATTGTAATTCAGATAATAGGAATCATCACTCGGATGCTGTAACACCGGATAATCCACCCCGGTTCCCGGAATGTAGATCCATGCGTAAATATCCTGATTGACTCCCTTTAATTTTTTCCAGTTTAAATTTTTCTGTGGAATTTCTATTCCTTTTTGTTCCAGTTCGCTGTCTTCGGTCTGCACTTCCTGTGCCACATTCTCCGTCTCAGTCTGCGTATCTGACGGAATATGGATCTGATTATCATTCACCTGATTCTGCAGATCATTTACCTGGGCAGAAAGCTTTTCATATTCTTTCTGTGCATTCTTCTGAACCATCCAGCTTCTTCCAAATATTATGAGTACCACGATCAATACAACTGCCAGAACAATGGTCAGAATTTTATAGATATTGATCGTTCTGTCGTTCTTTCTCTGTCTTTTCATAAAATAGTTTTCTTTCTTTAAAATTGAGGCAGGGCGGCAGATTCCATTCCACCGCCCTCACGTGATGCCATGCATCACCGATCCATAGACCTACATGCTAAATAAAATTGTATCCAGTGAGATTAATTCTTACGTGCTTTTCTTCCGCATACAACAATACCTGCTGCCGCAAATACTGCAACGAACGGAAGTGCCGGAAGCGCTGCCCCGGTTTTTGGAGATGTCTTATAGGAAACAGATCCGGAAGCTGATGTTCCTTTCTGACTTCCTGCTCCACTTTTGCCATTGACACGGGCAGAATAACTCTTTGTGGAAGTATTCCGTACGGAATTCTTTCCATCGGTATAACCATCTGTATAACCGTCGTCATAATCATCCTCGAAACTGTCCTCTCCATCGTCATAAGACTGTGGATAGTTTACTGTCACATTCTGATTTACACTAACCGGATTATACTGATTATTGGTCTGTGAGTTGTTCTGGTTATTGTTGTTTGTCTGGCTGCTGCTGTTGGAATTGTCATTTACATTGGAATTTGTATTTGATCCCTGGGAATTTTCATCCTTTGACGGATCTGTTGTAACGGCAGGATTCACATTTGAACTGTACCTTACAACTATAACCGGTGAAAATGAATACAATGTAACCGTGACTTTGCCATTGGAAACGCTGTCCGGCTTTACCGTCTGCCAGCTTCCGCTTTTTAATTTATGTAATACATAAACATTGTCTCCAGCCTTAATTCCACTTGCACAAATCGTTACTTTGATTCCTTTGGATGTATTCGTTGCAGACGGAACACTGATATCAGACATGGCCATGACGGTCGCACTTCCGTTCTGTGCACTTGCCACAGCATTTGCCTGACGGTTTCCCTCGCGGTAAACATCTTTGTCCACACCCTTGGAAGAAACCGTGATAAGCTCATTGTTTGCATTATAACCGCTGCTTTCAACGGTTGTTGCATTATTCAGCTCATTGGTTCTTTGAACCAGTGCCGTATCACTTGTTGGTGATGGATCTGCAAACACGGTTGTGCCCATTGTAAATACCAGCATCATAGCTGTCACAACTCCTGTGAAAATTTTCTTTTTCATCGCAATCTACCTCCTTTCCACGTAATATAAACTGCATGTAACTCTATCTATATCAAGTGCGCGCGCACTGGATACCTTATTGTACGGGTGTATAAAACACCTTCATAATGAGTTCTTCCATGGCATCTTCATCGACATGGTACTCCTCATACCGTTTCCCGTCAATCGGTTTTCCTTCCACCGTTTTTCCGGGAACCGTATACATCTGGTCTTCCGAAAAACTGTAATTCATCAGCTGCTCAATCATACTTGTGAAATCCACACTGGTTACCAGATAATCGGAAACAGAATTGTAAATTTCTGTCACCTGATCCGGGTTTTCTGTGGATACTTTTTTTAATTTATCCATATAGGCAACAATATACTGTTCTTCGCGCTGCAGACGCTTTGTTGCACTGTCATACTCTTCGGTATCCCTTCCATGTAGGTAATAATAAGCCTGCGTCCCATCCAGGGTTACTTTTTTCCCTTTTTTCAAATCCACACCGGCTTTGGGAAACGAAATATCCTGCAGTACAGTCACTTCCACTCCTCCCACAGCATCATTCATCTGTGGGATTCCCCCCATATTCATCGCAAGATAACCGCTGATCGGAATATTTTGAAACAGACCGGAAACCGCATCCACGGTTTTGCTGCAGCTGAGGCGCTTACCGTCCCCGAATGCATGCTGCAGACAGATCTGCGTTTTAAGCGGTCCCATATCAATACCTTCTTCATCACACAATTCGATATCTGCCATCGTGTTTCGATTGATGGAAATGACCTGCAGCTGCTCTGTTTTATTGTTTACAACAAGAAGAAACAGTGCATCGGACTGCCCGCCCTGGGTATAATCGCTGCTTTGCTGTACCGGACCATTGATATCAACCCCCATCATGAGGTAGGTTTTGATATCTGTATTATACAGATACTCTTTTCCCTGATAAGCAACTACACCCTCCTGCCACTTTTCCTGACCGGAATCCTGTGTGGTATCTGTCTGCCCCGCAACCTGCTGCTCATAAGAATTTTCTGTATCATCCGTAATGTGGAAGCCGGCATTTTCCGCCTTCGTTTTGACCCCTGCCACAATCACAAGTGCAAGAATCACCACCATCATTCCAGACATAAAATACAATGCATTATGAAGTTTTGTCGATGGTTCACGCATTCTTCTCATGATGTTCTCCGTAATTTCCATAATAGCTGCCATAATAGCCGCCATAGTAGCCACCCTCATAGCCGCTCTTCTTCATCCGTACTTTGTTCAGTACCGCACCAAGTACCCTCACTCCGGAAGCTTCCATCTGCTTTTTGACGGTCTGGATCAGACGTCCGCTTGCCATGCCCTGGGCAACAACAAGAATCGCACCATCACAGTGTTTTGCGATCACTGCTGCGTCGATTGCAGCTCCGATCGGCGCACAATCCAGCAATACATAATCAAAATGTTCTTTTGCAAAATTAAGTAACTCGGTAAAATACTTTTTTTCCAGAATTTCTGTCGGGTTTGGTACAGACGGTCCTGCAAAAATCATAAACAGTCCCGGAATCGTTGTTCCGTATAATACATCTTCAAGTTTTTTTTGTCCAGAAAGGAAATGGGATAATCCGTAGATTTCCCTTCCATCCGAAGCCACTGCACGTAATCGTCCCACGTATACGGATTTACGCATATCGGTATCGATCAGCAATACACGTTTGCCGGATTCCGAAAAAGAACGTGCCAGATCCATCGTCACGGTACTTTTCCCTTCGTTTGGCATGGCAGATGTCACAACGATGGTGCAGATATCATCTCCGCAGAACTGGATATTGGTTTTTAATGCCCGGAGTGATTCTTTCATCGTATAATTTTGTTTTTTCAGATTCTCAAATGTTACCGATTTCATTTCTTTTTCTTCCTTCTCTTACGCTTGCGCTCTTTTTCCCCATCGTATTCGGCCTCTTCCAAAGGAAGCGTACCAAGAACATTCAGCCCCAGCTTCCTTTGTACATCATCTGCATTCATAATCGTATCATTGAACAGATAAGCCACCACAATAACCGCAATCGCCAAAAACATGCCAAGTATTCCTCCGATCACCGTATTTTTCATGGTACTCGGGCTGACCGGTTCTCCGTCGGAATATCCTTTTTGAATGATATTCGGTGCATCCTGATCCATTTTCTGCTGGATAAAGGCCACACTGACTCGCGCGATCTCATCCGCAATCTTTTTTGCCATGGATGGGTTTGCATCGCGCACCGTAATCTCGAGGATTCGCGAGTTGGAAGGATTATTCAGGGTAACTTTTTTCTTCAGGGAACTGTAGGTCTCGTCCAGTCCGAGATTCTCAATTACCTGCTCAAGCACGGGACGCCCCTCTACGATAACCATATAATCGTTTGTCAGACTTGTACCTGTCTGTATATCCGCAAGACTTGTAATCGACATGCTTTTGGACAATACATAAAACTGGGATGTTGACTCATACTGCGGCACCATTACAAACCTGCTGATACAATATGCGGTCACGGCTCCGATAATCAGTGCAAACAACACCCATTTCCAGAAAGAAAGGATCTCTAAAACGAGATCTTTCAGATCAATTTCAATTTCATCATCATTTTCAATTACAATACGTTCCTGTTGTAACTGCTGTTCCATATCAATGCTCCATTACTTACTATTTCATTTCTCCGGTCAGAATCTTTGCCGGATGATTCACCAAAAGCTGATCCGCATATTCCCTGCCAAATTTTTTTTCGATCAGCTCATAACATTTTCCCATATGATTGGCACGGTTTTTTATTCCATGGCTGTCCGATGCAATCGCATCCACACATTCTGCCTTCAGCATCTTTTTACAGTATTTCTTTGGACCCATACCCTCAAGTCCGAGTACCGCATCCGCATTCACCGTAATCCATGCCCCAAGATTGCGCAGCTCCTCTGCCAGCTGTAAATCTGCAAGTGCTCCATACCGCTCCACATGTGCAAATACCGGAATATATCCGTGCAGAACCAGTTCCTGCGTCATCTGGTAAATATAGGCATATTCACTGTCGTGCGAATACTCACACAACACATACCGCGAGCCGGCCATTGTCCGGCATCTGCCACTGTCAAGTGCCTCGACAATATGACTGTTCACATGGTATTCGGTGCCCAGTGCAAGATAAATTCCAAGTTTCTGTGCATACGGCTCCAGAATACGGAAATGTTCTTCAATTTCTTCCTTCGGATAAGCAAACATGCCGTGCCGGTAATGCGGTGTCAGGATCATTGCAGAAATGCCCTGCTCTTTTGCTGCCTCAAGCATCGCCACAGATTCTTCTATTGTTTTTGCTCCGTCGTCTACTCCGTACAGAAGGTGACAGTGAATATCGATCATGGTTTTCCTTGCCTTTACTTTTTTATACTTTATTATACTATATCGACCATTTTCTTGCAATCTTTGAGCCGTTTTTCCCTCTTTTGACACAACTTTTTGTATTTCTCGAATTTCCACAATTGATTTCCCGGCAAACATAGCGTATAATGGTCATGAAAAGCGAATAACACTTGACAAACTTCGGTTTTCGGGGTACGCTTATATGAGTCCATATAAGGACGGTACAATATTTGACCATCAGGCTCAGGCGGTGAGAGTACCGCACGCATAAACAAGTAGGCTTTATTCTCTGAACTGTCAGTATTACAGCTCAGTATGTCATAGATTTCATTGATCTGTTTTTTACAGCAAGCGCGATTGTCCAGCGCAGGGATTTGTTTTCACAACATGACATGCTGCCTGTTGAAAACGCAGTACAGCAGATGCGGACTATTTGGATCAGGAATTCCTGCGGAGGGTTCCGGTATCCGTCGTGTGCTCACACCCCTGCCGGAGAGGTTAAACTCCGGAACTGCCTAGCAAGTCCGAATACAATTGAACAGAACAAACATATATTTATCTAAAAACCCTATGCATTATGCATAGGGTTTTTTGTTTCTTCTTTTCTGTTGTCCGTTACAAAGTAATGATTCCAAGTGCATTTAATACCGAACTGAATAAAATCAGCAGTAGCAGTATCGGTGCAACATACTTGATCAATACAATATACAGTTTCTTACTCTTAAATTTCTGTGTGGAAGATTCCACTTCATCCATAATCGTCTCTGGTTTCACAATAAAACCGACAAATACACAGGTCAGGAATGCCACAATCGGCATAAGGACACTGTTGGATATAAAATCGAAGAAATCCAGAATACTCATTCCGTGAATGGAAAACCCACTCCAGATTCCAAATCCAAGAGAAGACGGAATTGCCATCAACACCGTATAAACGGTTACACAGACCGTAATAAATTTACGGCTCTTTTTTGTCTTATCCACGAAAATGGAAACCACTGTCTCCATCAGGGAAATGGACGATGTCAGTGCAGCAAACAATACCAGCACAAAAAATACCGTTCCGATCAGGTGTCCTCCCGCCATACTGTCAAACACTTTTGGCAGTGTAATAAACATTAGTGTCGGTCCTGCCTTCAGCGATACCTGATCTCCACCGGAAAACACAAACACGGACGGTACAATCATCAGTCCTGCCAGAAATGCAATTCCGGTATCAAAGATTTCGATATTCCGCACACTGCTCTCTATATCCTCATTTTTCTTCATATAGGAGCCATATGTAATCATAATGCCCATCGCCAGCGACATGGAATAAAACAGCTGTCCCAGTGCCGCCAGGAAAGCATTCGCACTGATCTTGGAAAGATCCGGCTTTAAGTAGTAGACAATTCCTGCCCCTGCTCCCGGACGGGTCACAACAAATACCGCAATAATAACGGAAAGAACTACCAGAAGCGGCATCAGCACTTTGCTGATATTTTCAATTCCTTTATTTACGCCAAGCAGAATCACAACCGAAGTGGCAAGGATAAAAATTACCAGCCACATCACCGGTTCCCCGGTCTTTGCAATAAAATTTGAAAAATAATCATCTGCTGCCGCTGCATTTCCGCTTCCTGTAAGAAATGCCCATGCAAATTTGATGACCCATCCACCGATCACACAGTAATACGGAAGAATGATAATCGGCACAATGCTGGCAAGAATTCCAATAAAACCGCACTTTTCATGCAGTGTGCTGAATGCATACAGTGCACTTTTCCCGGTTTTTCTGCCCAGTGCAATTTCTGTGATCATAAGTGCAAATCCAAACGTAACCGCAAGGATCACATAGATCAGTAAAAAAGAACCTCCACCGTATTTTGCGGCAAGGTAAGGAAACCTCCACAGATTTCCAAGTCCGACAGCAGATCCCGCAGCGGCAAGAATAAAGCCCATTTTGCTGGAGAAACTGCTGCCATGTTTTTTGTGTTCGTTCATAACAGCCCCCTTAATCATAGTTTCAGGAGGCAGACCGTTTATAATTTAAACCGATATCCGACTCCCCAGATGGTCTCGATGTACTGCGGCTTGTTCGTATTCATCTCAATCTTCTCTCGAATCTTTTTGATGTGTACGGTAACTGTTGCAATATCACCGATAGATTCCATATCCCATATTTTACGGAACAATTCCTCTTTTGTAAATACATGATTTGGATTCTCTGCCAAAAAAGTCAGCAAATCAAACTCTTTTGTCGTAAACTGTTTCTCTTCTCCATTGACCCATACCCGGCGCGCCGTCTTGTCTATTTTAATGCCCCGGATCTCAATGATATCATTCTGTGGCATATTGCTGCCGATCAGTCGCTCATACCGTGCCAGATGTGCCTTCACACGGGCTACCAGTTCACTCGGGGAAAACGGTTTTGTCACATAATCGTCTGCCCCCAGTCCGAGCCCGCGAATCTTGTCAATATCATCCTTTTTTGCAGAAACCATAAGGATTGGTGTATTCTTTGTCTCACGGATCTTTTTACAGATTTCAAATCCATCCACTCCCGGAAGCATGAGATCTAAGATAAACAGATCAAACTCCTCATGCAGGGCTCTTTCGAGTCCTTTGGTTCCGTCATTTTCAATTTCCACTTCAAAGCCACTCAGTTCCAGATAATCTTTCTCCAGATCTGCAATAGCCACTTCATCTTCAACGATCAGTATTCTGCTCATTTGCTGTTACCTCCTGATATTTGCGTATTACAAAGTACATGGTAGTGCCGGAATCTTCTTTGCTGGTTGCCCAGATTTTCCCTCCATGATCCTCTATGATCTTTTTTACAATGGAAAGTCCGATTCCGCTGCCACCGGTTGCCGAATTTCTCGAAGCATCTGTCCGGTAGAACCGGTCAAAAATATATGGCAGATCTTTCTGGGCGATTCCCCTTCCATTGTCTTCGATTTCTACCTGAATAAAATCCCCGACATCCTTAATCCGGATGTTGATGAATTTTTCCGTTTTATTCATATATTTTACGGAATTTCCTATAATATTATTGATTACTCTGCGCAGCTGCTCCGGATCTGCAATAATCTGGGTATCCGGTGTTGCATAATTAAAATAGGACAGGGCAATCCCCTTTGCCTCCAGATCCAGTCCGATTTCTTCCACACAATCCTTAAAATATGCGGCAACGTTCAGCTTTGCAAAATCATATGGAATACGGTTGGTGTCGATCTTGGAATACAGTGTCAGTTCATTGATCAGTGTATCCATCTCATTTGCTTTGTTGTAAATGGTACGGATATACTTATCTAATTTCTCCGGCGTATTGGCTACTCCATCCATGATGCCTTCCGAATAGCCCTTTACCGCCGTAATCGGTGTTTTCAGGTCATGGGCAATGTTGCTGATCAGCGTGCGGTTTTCTTTTTCGTTGCTTAGTTTTTCCTCTGCATTATCTTTTAAGCGCTGACGCATCTGTTCAAAGGTCGTGCAAAGTTCCCCGATCTCATCGTCGCCTCCGGTATCCAACGCAAAATCGAGATTTCCTTCTTTGATATTTTCTGCCGCAACGCGCAGTTTCTGGATCGGTGTAATCATGCTCCGGTAGATCCACACAATCATCATGATCGCTGTCAGTAACAGAATGATTACCACACAGATAATCCCCCATAAAATAAACTGGCGGATCTCCTGCCCGGTAGCATCAAAAGACGTGACTATATACGCCGTACATTTTTCTCCCGAATCCAGCTTAAAATCTGCCTGTTTTACCAGAATTTCATCGTCCCGGTCGATATATTTGTCCACTCCCTGTTTCGAACTGTTTGCCCCATATACCGGAAGTTCCGAAAGAATCTTTTCATTATCACTTCCCCCATTGAAAGAAATATTCTCCCCGATTCTTACCACCAGATAGGAATATTTCTGTTCCAGGCTCTCATTGATCTCACTAAGATACGAAACGTCCTCCATTTTTGAAGGAGATAACTTTATGGTCTTTTTGATCTTTTCAAAATCCGGTGCAGTATAACGGTTTAACATCGGTACAGAATTGATAATACTATAGGCATCCGCATTCTTAATTCCATACGTCTGCTCGATCACATGCGACTGAAAATTACAATAGGCGCTGATCGTGGCAATCGCCAGGATCGATGGCACAAAGATAATAATACAGAACGAAATGATCAGTTTGGTTTTTATCTTCATTCGTATTCCTTCCCTGTAAAAAAAATAAGACACAGAACAAACTCTGTGTCTTATTATATCATTCTTTTATAAAAAATTATGTAAACTTTTCATAAATTAAAGGTACTTCTTTAAAGCCTCTGCCTTGTTTGTTGCCTCCCATGGGAGATTTAAGTCATTGCGTCCGAAGTGACCATAAGCAGCTGTCTGCCGGTAAATCGGACGGCGCAGATCCAGCATCTTGATAATTCCTGCCGGACGAAGATCAAAGTTCTCACGTACAATCTTTACCAGCTCATCATCTGCGATCTTTCCTGTACCGAATGTATCAACCATGACAGAAGTAGGCTGTGCAACACCGATGGCGTAAGATAACTGAATCTCACACTTATCAGCAAGACCTGCTGCAACAATGTTCTTTGCAACATAACGTGCAGCATATGCTGCGGAACGGTCAACCTTTGTGCAGTCTTTTCCGGAAAAAGCTCCGCCGCCGTGACGTGCATATCCACCATAGGTATCAACGATGATCTTACGACCGGTCAGACCTGCATCTCCGTGTGGTCCGCCGATTACGAAACGTCCGGTCGGATTGATAAAGAATTTGGTATCTCCATCGATCAGCTCCTTTGGAAGGATCGGATCAAAGACATATTTCTTAATATCCTCATGGATCTGTTCCTGGGTAACGTCCTCATCATGCTGGGTAGATAAAACAACTGCCTCAAGTCTCTTTGGCTTTCCTGCTTCATCATACTCTACAGAAACCTGTGTCTTTCCATCCGGACGAAGGTAGGTAAGTGTTCCGTCTTTACGAACCTTTGTAAGCTGTAATGCCAGCTTGTGTGCCAGTGAAATCGGATATGGCATAAATTCCGGTGTCTCATTGGTTGCATATCCAAACATCATTCCCTGATCTCCGGCGCCGGTATCCAGATCATCTGTCAGCTCGCCCTCTTTTGCCTCAAGTGCCTTGTCAACACCCATGGCAATATCTGCGGACTGCTGATCTAAAGCTACCATAACCGCACAGGTATGTCCGTCAAAACCGGTCTTTGCATCGTTGTATCCGATCTCGTTTACAGTCTTTCTTACAATTGCAGGAATATCAAGAGTTGCCTTTGTTGTAATTTCTCCTGTAACAAGTACGAAACCGGTACAGCTTGCTGCCTCACAGGCTACACGGCTCATCGGGTCCTGCTCCATGCATGCATCCAGAATGGCATCTGAAATCGCATCACACATTTTGTCAGGATGTCCTTCTGTAACGGACTCTGATGTGAATAATAATTTTTCCATTGCTTTTTGTTTCTCCTCTCTTGTTTTATACAGAAATAAAAAAAACCGCCTCGCAGCGGATTGATCTAAAGATAATCAAATCCCCTTATTGTTCGATTAACTCGCTCAGGTTGGCACCTTCCAAAACAGGGGTTGCCGTGACTTCACAGATCCTATGTATCTCCATCACTCTGAATAAGAGAAAGCTTACAATATTAAATTTGAAATATCCAAGTGCTACCATACTCCAGTTTCTTTCATCTGTCAAGCCCTAAAAGATTGACTTTTGCGTGAAATAATTCTATACTTTTGTATATACGTTACATACGGAGAGATAAAAAATGATAAAAATTGAGACAAAACAACTACAGGAAGGTGCCATCCTTGCACAGCCTGTGATCACACCGCTTGGACAGCCGTTGGCTCCCGCCGGTTCTGCTGTAACCCGTCAGCTGATCAACCGCATGAAACTGTACCGTGTGGAATATGCAGAAATTGAGGGCGAAGAACCTGCTCCGCAGGAGGAGGCTCCAAAGCCTGTAAAAGAAGCAAAAACATATGCCCAGGAAAGCAAAACACACTCACAGAAAGTCGCCGGTTCCAGTGAATTCCGCACGTTCCAGATTGAGTATGTTCAGGCAATTGAGCTGATGAAACAGATGTATACCGCAGCCATCAAGGATAACAAACCGATTGACTCGCAAAAACTTCTGGGCAGTGTCGCAGATCTGTTCCAGTCCCGCAACACCATCGTTGAAATGTTTGATATGCTTTACAACATGCGTACTGTGGCCGATTCGGTTTATGCGCACAGTCTCAACGTTGCACTCATTTCACGAATGATCGGCCGCTGGCTGCGTTTTGAACGTCACGATCTGGACATTCTTACGCTTGCCGGACTGATGCACGATATCGGAAAACTGCTGATTCCTTCCGATATCTTAAATAAGCCGGGATCTCTGACCGATGAGGAGTTTGCAAAAATCAAACAGCACCCGGCACTCGGATACGAGATTTTAAAACGTCAGCCGGATCTGGATTCCCGTATCAAAAAAGCTGCCCTGATGCATCACGAGCGCTGTGATGGAAGCGGCTATCCGACCGGATTGACGGAAGATTACATTGACAATTTTGCAATGATCGTTGCAATTGCCGATGTGTACGATGCCATGACAGCGGCACGTTCCTATCGCTCTCCGTTGTGTCCGTTCGAAGTGATCAGTAAATTTGAAGAAGATGGTTTCCAGAAATACCATACAAAATATATTCTGGTTTTCTTAAAGCAGATTGCCAGCACTTACCAGAGTAACCGCGTCATCTTAAGTGACGGAAGGGGATGTACCATTGTCATGTTAAATCAGAATGCACTGTCCCGTCCGATTGTCCAGTTTGATGATAAATCCTGTCTGGATCTTTCCACCGCCAGCCGCGACCTCTATATCAAAGCGGTTTTATAAATTTTTCAAATGAAAAGGGAGTGTGAAAACATACCAATGTTTTTCACACTCCCTTTTTTACCCGTTCTTTTTATTTATGAAACTTTCAGAATAAACTTCTGAATTTCTTTTTCATCCGATACCTTTTCAATCTGTGCCCCAATGCCGCGCAGCTTCTGATCAAATTCTTCGTATCCACGCTCGATAAAATAAATATCATCAATCACCGTAATTCCCTCTGCCACCAGACCGGCAATCACCAGCGCTGCTCCCGCACGCAGATCCGGCGCATTCACCCTGGCACCTGTATAACGGGTCACTCCATTGATAATGGCAATATTGCTCTCTACCTTGATATTGGCTCCCATACGCGTCAGTTCATCCACATATTTGAAACGGTTTTCAAAAATGCTCTCCGTAACTGTACTGGTTCCCTCTGCAATTCCCAGAATTACTGCCATCTGTGGCTGCATATCTGTCGGGAATCCCGGATACGGAAGTGTTGTCACCTGTGTGTGATGCAGTTTTCCATCCGAAATAATCCGAACCGCATCATCGAACTCCTCAACTTTGCATCCTGCCTCCACAAGTTTGGCGGTTGTTGCTTCCAGATGTTTCGGAATAACATCCTTTACCAGCACATCTCCCCCTGCTGCCGCTGCCGCAAACATAAAGGTTCCTGCCTCTATCTGATCCGGGATAACCGAATACTCTGTCTTATGCAGCTTCTCCACACCGACAATACGGATAACATCCGTTCCTGCACCACGGATATTCGCACCCATACTGTTTAAGAAATTTGCCACGTCTACCACATGAGGCTCTTTTGCTGCATTTTCAATTACGGTTTTTCCTTCTGCCATGGATGCTGCCATCATAATATTGATCGTTGCTCCAACCGATACTTTATCCAGATAAATATGTGTTCCGTTTAATTTTTCTGCCTCTGCAATAACAAGACCATGTGCAATATCCACTTCTGCTCCCATTGCACGAAATCCTTTGATATGCAGATCAATCGGTCTGCTTCCGATATCGCATCCGCCCGGAAGAGCCACTTCCGCCTTTTTGTATTTTCCAAGAAGTGCACCGATCAAATAATAGGACGCACGGATTCTACGGATAAATTCATTGTCCACCGTCACGTCTTTGATAAATGAACCGTTGATCTTTACGGTATGTGCATCAATACGGTCTACCATTGCACCGATCTCTGCAATCGCCTGCAATAATACATTAATATCTCTCACGTTCGGCAAATTTTCGATTGTAACCGTTTCATCCGTCATGATCGCAGCTGCAAGAATTGCCAGTGCCGCATTCTTTGCCCCGCCGATTTCTACCTCACCATTCAGCGGATTTCCGCCTTTGATTACATATTGTTCCATATCTCACCTCAATAAACGCCCTATTTCGTATAGTACGCTACCCTACTATCTATCCTATTCATCTAGTGTAAATTTGTGATACCATCCACAATCTGTTCAACGGTCTGTTCGATATCCAGCCCCGTCTCCGAAATCCGGATATCCGCATATTTTTCATACAGCGGCGTGCGCTCCAGATACAGATCATATAACGTCTGTCCGTCTCTTAAAACAACACCCCTGCCTTTGATATCTTCCAGACGCTTTTCCAGCTCCGGATATGCCACCTCAAGATATATAACCGTTCCGATTTCCTGCAGATGCTCCATAGCTTCTTTTCCGTAGACGACACTGCCTCCGGTTGCAATAATTGCATGATGTGCCTCAAGTGTCGCATTCACACGGTTTTCTACCTGAATGAACCCTTCGGTTCCCTCTTCTGCAATGATCTCACGAAGCAGGCGCTTCTCCTGCTCCTGAATGACTAAATCTGCATCTATAAACTGATATCCCAGCACCTTAGCAAGGATAACGCCGACGGTGCTCTTACCCACCCCCGGCATTCCAATTAACACAATGTTATCTTTTTGCATTACTGTGTACTCTCTGCATTCTGTGTTTCTGTGGAAGTCTGTGTCTCTGTAGAGGCATTCGGGTCCTGCTGTGTCAGGGAATTCTTAAATGAAATCTTTGCAACATTCTTTTTATTGACCTTCCAGCCGTCTTTTTTCTGCCAGCCCTCCAGCACTTCATTGTAGTGGTCACTTTTACGTTTGTCAATAATATTCTGACGATTTTTTTCTGTAGCGTCTTTGTCTGTTTCACTGTCCAGACGAACAATATATAATGCACTGTCTGTTTCAATCACATCGGAAGTTTCTCCTTCTTTCAAATCATCCAATGCCTTTTTCACAGATGTATCCAATGTGGAATCATCGGATGCATACGCACCGGTAGTGGTCTGCTGATCCTCATCCTTTGCAGCATCTTCGAGAGTTTTTCCATTCTTTACCGCATCTTCGATTTTGTTTGCGGTCTCCTTCAGCTGCTTTTTCTCGTCATCGGTATATTCTACGGTATTTCCGCTGTCATCCTGATGGGAAGTTGTAGAAATAGTCATCATCGTATAACCGCGCTCATTTGCCTCTTCATCCGTCACATTGGTATCTGCTTCTGCCTCGATGGCTTTCTGCATCTTGCTGCGGATGGTGTAGAGCGTAAGCAGTTCCTCCACGGTATCTTCGTCTGCAGTCATCTCCTTGAGTGCCTCGGAAGAATTATCGCTGATAAACTGCTGTGCAGCTTTTTTGATTGCTGCCTTTTCGTCTTTTGTCACACTCACATCATAGTCTTTCATATGTGCCTGTAACGTATACATCTCATGAAGCTGTTCCATAACGGAATCTTTCATGGTGTCTTCCATGGTTGTTCCGTTTCCATATAAATCCTTGCTCCAGAGCTCACTGCTGCTTTTGGCCCCCATCATGCTCTTATAATAATCTTCTACATTTGCCTGCTGATAACGGCATGTAAAGTTTGCCATGCCCATCGTGACGGTCTGATTTTTCATGCTTGCTGCCGTCGCACCTGTATTTATACCACATCCGGTAAAAGCTGCTGCGCAGATTGCACCGGCTAAAATAATCGCTGTAACTTTTTTTGCTTTCATAGTTCCTCCCGGGAGTTTCTTTTCACCTATATACCAGAGTATTATAATTCTTTTCCCTACATCAGGCAAGCACTTTTACGGCTCCGCACACAAAAAAACGTGCATTTGTTCCAATAATTGCCTGAGAACTTCCAGAATTTCCCTGTTCTTTTCCCTTGAATTTGCTCCCAGATGGTAAGTGAAGTACGGTCCCTTCGGATCTGCCGCAAATTTCAGTGATGGAGCAAATGTTTTTACCAGCTCCGGAATACGCTGTGCATGAATCTTTGCTTTTTCGTACATTAGGATTTTTAACAGATCTTCTCTTTGAACAATTTCCTTAATATATACACTGTGGGCAACCGCTTTGAGTCTGGCAATTGTCAGCAGATTCTGCACAGACTTCGGAGGCTCTCCAAAACGGTCAATCAGTTCTTCGAGCATTTCCTCCGCTTCCTCATCCGTTTCAATTCCGGCGATCCGCTTATACATATCCAGTTTCTGCGACTCATTTGCAATATATGTGGACGGAATAAATGCATCCGTCCGGATATCAACGGAAGTCTCAAACTGTTCGGCCGGTGCTTCTCCCCGGGCTTCTTTCACCGCTTCGTGAAGCATCTTGCAGTACAGATCATATCCAACCGCCTCCATGTGACCGCTCTGTTCGGCTCCCAGCAGATTTCCGGCTCCCCGGATCTCCAGGTCCCGCATGGCAATCTTAAATCCGCTGCCCAGATCCGAATACTCCCGGATGGCAGCCAGTCGTTTTTCCGCCACCTCTTTGAGCATTTTGTTTCTGCGGTACATAAGAAACGCATACGCCGTACGATTGGATCTGCCGACCCGCCCGCGCAGCTGATACAGCTGGGAAAGCCCCATATTATCCGCGTCATGAATAATCATGGTATTGACATTTGAGATATCCAGTCCCGTCTCTATGATTGTCGTTGATACCAGTACATCAATGTCTCCATTGATAAACCGGTACATGATATCCTCCAGCTGGTTTTCTCTCATCTGTCCATGAGCAAATGCCACATTTGCCTCCGGCACCAGCTCCTGAATGCGTGACGTCACTTCATCAATATCCCTTACTTTGTTATACACATAATATACCTGTCCTCCACGGGCAAGTTCCCGCGTGATTGCCTCCCGGACCAGTTCCTCATTATATTCCATGACATACGTCTGAATAGGGACACGGTCCATCGGGGGTTCCTCTAAAACGCTCATATCCCGGATTCCGATCAGGCTCATGTGAAGTGTCCGCGGAATCGGTGTGGCAGTAAGTGTCAGCACATCCACATTGGTCTTTAACTGTTTGATTTTTTCTTTGTGAGCCACACCAAACCGTTGTTCCTCGTCCACGACAAGAAGCCCAAGATCTTTAAACTGCACATCTTTTGACAGAATCCGGTGTGTTCCCACAATAATATCCACCTGTCCTTTTTTCAGATCACTGATGGTCTTCTTCTGCTGCGCTGCCGTGCGGAAACGGCACAACAGATCCACCCGGACAGGGAAATCCTTCATTCTCTGGGAAAACGTATTATAAATCTGCTGGGCAAGAATGGTTGTCGGCGCAAGGTATGCCACCTGTTTATTCTCCTGCACTGCTTTGAAAGCTGCACGGATCGCAATCTCCGTCTTTCCGTAACCGACATCCCCGCAGATCAGCCGGTCCATAATCTTATGACTCTCCATATCCCGCTTGGTTGCATCAATGGCAAGCACCTGATCTTCGGTCTCTTCAAACGGGAACAGTTCTTCAAACTCTCTCTGCCATACCGTATCCGGTCCATACATATAGCCATTCTGTTCTTCCCGCTCGGCATATAATTTCACCAGATCCTGTGCAATCTGACGCACGGCTCCACGCACTTTTCCCTTGGTTTTTGTCCACTCCTGGCTTCCAAGTTTATTGAGTTTTGGTTTTCTTGCGTCTTTCCCCGCATATTTCTGGATCTGGTCAAGCTGTGTTGCAAGAATATACAGATTGGAGCCTCCCGCATATTCGATCTTGATGTAATCTTTCACCTTTCGGTCGACTTCTATCTTTTCAATTCCTTTGTAGATACCAAGCCCATGATTTTCATGTACGACATAATCCCCGACACTCAGATCCGTAAACTGCTGGATTTTTTCGCCCTCATAGGTGCGGTGCCGCTTCTTTTTCTTTTTTTCTTCCCCGAAAATATCCGTATCCGTAATCACTGCAAACTGCAGGATCGGATATTCATACCCCTGATGCACTTTTCCGTAGCAGACCATGATCTGTCCTGCCACCAGATCGTGATCGTAATCTTCCGTATAAAAACAGTTGAGTCCTTCGTTTAAAATATCCTCCGCCAGACGCTTCGCGCGCGTGCGGGAACCGGAAAGTAAAATAATACGGTATCCGTTTTTTTTGTATTTCTTCAGGTCTGCGATCAGAAGTTCAAAGCTGTTATTGTATGCGCTTACGCTCTTTACATGAATGCCGAACTGCCCATTGGATTTTAATCCGCAGGTCTTGATATCCAGTGCGGAAACCGCACAGCAGGAATATTTTTCAAGCCTTCCCATGATTTCCTTATAGCCAAACAGTTCGTTCATCTGCCCCGGCAGAATATACCCCATTTCCAGACGCTGCTTCATGCTCTCCGAAAATTCCAGTTCCGTCTGCCGTCCGCGTTCCGCGCTCCGGCTCAGCTCATCGAAAAACACAAATGTATCTGCCGGATCAAAATAATCCAGAAGGCTCCACCGTTCCCTGCAGAAATAGGACAAAAAAGCATCCATTCCCGCGGTTTCCGACAATTCTTCCCATTCCTGTGCCAGTTCTTTTGCCTGTGACAGTGCCCGATAGGCTTCCTCGGTTTTCATTTCTTTCCGCAATTTATCGGAAAAAGCTTCTGCTTCCTTTAACAGTCTGCGGATACCTTCTGCTTTCTCTTCGGTCGAAAGAACCAGTTCACATGCCGGATATACCACAAGCTTTTCTATATTTTCAATAGATTTCTGACTTTCCACATCAAAGGTGCGAAGGGTATCTACTTCATCATCCCACAGTTCAATCCGGACCGGATTTTCTTCCGTCAGCGGAAAAATATCAAGAATTCCACCTCTTAATGCAAACTGACCGATATTATCCACCTGATACTGCCGTTCATATCCCATCCGCACCAGCTGTTCCACAAGTGCATCCAGATCCAGGGTATCTCCCTGTGCAATATGCAGCACACTGTCCCACACCTGTGCATCCCTTGGCATCGTATTCATCAGGGCATCAAATGTTGTGATCACCGTCACCTGTTCATTTTCATGAATTGCCCGCAATGCACTGATCCGCTCTGCGGTAAGAAGGTTTCCGCGGATATCCGATTGATAAAACAGCACATCCTTTGCCGGATAATACACCACTGACGGATCAAAAAAACGATAGTCGTCATACAATTCTTTCGCTTTCTGCTCATGAAACGTTACGATCAGACGCCGGCTGCGTGTCCTTCCAAGCGTGTAAATCATATGTGGCTTCTGTGCATCAATACAGCCACTGATGGTCACCAGTCCCGGCTGCATGGCCGCTTTTGTCATATCTTCATATCCGCTCAATTCCTGCAGCGGTTCTATAAATGCTTTCACTTACTTTGTATTCTCCTGCTTTTTTGCATTAAAATCATTCATTGCCTTGTCTGCTTCCCCCTGAATCATCAGGACTGCTGCATCTTCCGCATCCCGTATGGCTTCTTCCACCCTTGCACGGTCCTCCCCGGAAAAACGGCCAAGCACATGGTCTGCCAGATCCCATCCCTGTGGCTTTTCCCCCACACCGACTTTAATTCGCATAAAGTTTGAGGTTCCCACACTTGAAATAATGCTCTTGATTCCATTATGCCCACCTGCACTGCCTTTTTTGCGCACACGGATATTTCCCGGTGCCAAAGAGATGTCATCAAAAATAATCAGCATTTCGCTCTCCGGATCAAGCTTATAGAAATTCACGATTTCTGCGATGCTTTCTCCGCTTAAATTCATATAGGTCTGCGGTTTGGCCAGGATGACTTTTACGCCTTCGATCACACCGCTTCCACACAGCGCTTTATGTTTTTTCTCCGTGATGCTGATGTTGTATTTTTCTGCCAGTGCATCGACGGTATCAAATCCAATATTATGTCTTGTTTTTTCGTATTTCTTGTCCGGATTTCCAAGTCCTGCAATTAAAAACATGTATCCAATTCTCCTTTTATTTGAATTTTTGTCCGTTAATTACGAAAGGTACCGCCGGGTGGCTCCCGTGTGGTGGCTGGGGCTGCTGCTTCCTGTGGCGTGCGATTCAGACAGAATCTTAGAATTTGCGAAAATGATTGCGTGGCTCTAATTTTGTGTCCGGGCAACGTTTCGACAGCGGCGCGGCTTGTGTCCGTCTGGCAGGGATGCGCTCAGAATTTCTAGTCTGCCTAAGCGGAGCACTTCAAAAATTTTATTGCGCCCGCTCCCGGTTGTGTCTCCCTATGAACACTTTGACAGTCCTTTCATAAATGTGGTCGCAAACCGACCCGCGGGCACAGTATTTTGAAGCACTCCGCTAAGGCAGACACGAAATCCTTCGGACGCGTCCCTGCCAGACGGACACAAGCCGCGCCGCTGTCGAAACTTGAACGAACGCAAATCATCAAAGGAGCCACGCGGTCATTTTCTGCAAATTCTTGATTCTGGATGTTGAGCACGCCACAGGAAGCAGCAGCCCCAGCCACCACACGGGAGCCGCCCATCCATAAGTTTCGCAATTACGGATTCAAAAAGTCTGTAATTAAGAAAAGGACCATGGATTACTCCACAGTCCCATTTCTCTTATTTTAATCGTTTATTCCTTCTCCTGCAAGACCTCTTCATACTTTTTCAGTATCAATCCCTGAATCTGATCCCTTGTCGCGGAATTGATCGGATGTGCGATATCCCGGAAATCTCCGTCGCCGGCTTTTCTGCTCGGCATCGCGATAAACAATCCTTTTTCCCCTTCGATCACTTTGATATCATGTACGACAAATTCATCATCGATTGTGATAGATACCACGGCTTTCATCTTGCCTTCTTTTTCCACCTTGCGGATTCTAACGTCTGTAATCTGCATATGTATCCCCCTTCTAGTCTCTCCCTAGAGCATATATCTTTCGTTGTTTTCTGCAACAATCCGGACAGCATCGTCTCCGGAATAAAATGTATTTGCCCGAAGCGTTCCATGGCTCTCCACAATGCAGTTTTCTACATGCGTATTATCGCCAATATATGCATCATTCAAGATAATCGAATTCTTGATCACGCAATTTTTTCCTACAAACACTTTCTTAAACAAAACAGAATTTTCTACCCTGCCGTTTATAATACATCCACTGGCGATCAGACTGTTGCTGACATCCGATCCCATATTGTATTTTGCCGGCGGAAGATCATCCACTTTCGAATAAATCTTCGGCTCTTCGCGGAAAAAGTACTTTCTCACATCCGGTTTCAAAAAGTCCATATTTGTACGGAAGTAATCATCTACACTTGCAATATTACTCCAGTAACTATTCAGTTTATATCCATACACACGCTTTACATTGCGGTAACGCACCAGCACATCCGTAACAAAATCAAACCGGTTTTCCTCCGCTGATTTTTCGAGAATTTCGATCAGCTGTCTTCTCCGGATAATATACACTCCTGTGGAAATCGTATTGGATTGTGCCACCAGCGGTTTTTCCTCAAAATCCGTGATCCGGGAATCTTCATTCATACGGACGACTCCGAAACGGCTGACATCCGCATCCGCCGGCATATCCTTGCACGCAATGGTAATATCTGCTTTCTTTGCGATATGAAACTCCAGCAGGTCATTGTAATCCATCTTATACACACAGTCACCGCTGGATATGATCACATACGGTTCGTGACGGTTTTTCAGGAAATCAATATTCTGATACATGGCATCTGCCGTGCCACGATACCAGTCACTGTTTTCTGCCGTAACGGTCGGTGTAAACAGATACAGACCTCCCTGTTTTCTTCCAAAATCCCACCATTTTGAAGAACTTAAATGTTCATTCAGTGAACGGGAATTATACTGTGTGAGTACAGCAACTGTCTGTACATGCGAATTGCTCATGTTACTTAAGACAAAGTCAATGCAGCGGAAACTTCCGCCGACCGGCATCGCCGGAATCGCACGTTTTCTGGACAGTTCTCCCATCCGGTTGTTATTGCCACCCGCCAAAATAATTCCTACTGCTTTCATTTTCTGTCACCTGCCTTAATGATTACTTCGCCGCCTGCCAATACCCCGTCTGGATAATCTTCTTTTACTGTCACACCGGAAATGGCAGTGTTTTTGCCCACCTTTACATTCTCCGGAACAACAGAATCGTCTCCAATTGTTACCAGCCCAAACGAATAAACACTCTCGTTTAATTTGTTTGGTGCTGCTTCTCCTATTCCCAGTGTTACCCCATCTTCAATTCTGCAGTTTTCTGCAATTATGGATTTGTCGATCGTTACATCCCTGCCGATACTGGTATCCTTCATAATAATGGAATCCCGCACGACAGCCCCTGGTCCGATATATACGTTTGGTCCGATTACCGAATTGATCACCGCTCCATGAATCTCTGCTGCCTCCCCAATAATGCAGCGCTCCACTTTTGCCCCCGGTGCTATGTACTGTGGCTCAATCGTATCGCACTTCGTGTAAATCTTCCAGAATTCCTCGTAAAGATTGAATTCCGGAATCAGATCAATCAGCTCCATATTGGCTTCCCAGTATGAGCCAAGTGTTCCCACATCCTTCCAGTAACCGTTGAACTCATATGCAAAAAGCCTCTTGTTGTTTTTGAAGCAATACGGAATAATATGCTTTCCGAAATCACAGCTCTGCTGATCTTTTAATTCGATAAGAGCATCTCTTAATACTTTCCAGGAGAAAATATAAATTCCCATGGATGCCAGATTACTCCGCGGTTTTTCCGGTTTTTCCTCAAAATCCTGAATCTTTTTGTTTTCATCCGCAATCACAATTCCGAAACGGCTTGCCTCCTCCATGGAAACAGGCATCGTCGCAATCGTCACATCCGCATGATTTGCCTTATGGAAGTCCAGCATAACCTCATAATCCATCTTATAAATATGATCTCCGGAAAGGATCAGAACATATTCCGGATTATAACTTTCCATATAGCGCAGATTCTGATAAATGGCATTGGCTGTACCGGTATACCATTCACTGTTATTGCTTCTCTCATACGGTGGAAGTACGGTCACTCCACCATTGTTCCGATCGAGATCCCACGGAATGCCGATGCCGATATGTGTGTTCAGCCGGAGTGGCTGATACTGCGTCAGCACACCAACCGTATCAATTCCGGAATTGATACAATTGCTGAGTGGAAAATCGATAATTCTGTACTTGCCGCCAAATGCTACCGCCGGTTTGGCGACGTCCGATGTCAGAACTCCAAGTCTGCTGCCCTGACCGCCTGCTAAAAGCATGGCTATCATTTCTTTCTTAATCACGTCATCACTCCTCGTCTGTTCTAAATATTATGTTTGTTTCTTACTATTACCGTAGTATATCATATTATCCTTTTATGTACAACAGTTTATACAAAAATGCTGAGTTTTTTTGTTGTTTTTTGGCAAAATGCACAACATATTTTCGGGTGCGCCTTTGGTTACAGAGTGGTATAATAGAAAAAAATTATAAAATAGGTAGGTAATCCTGATGTATAAATTAAAATTTAATGATCCCATTCATATTCACTTTATCGGAATTGGCGGAATCAGCATGAGCGGACTCGCTGAAATTCTTCTAGAAAAAGGCTTCACTATTTCCGGGTCCGATGCAAAAGAATCCGATCTTACCCGCATGCTCGCATCCAAAGGTGCTCAGATTTTTTATGGACAAAGTGCTGAAAATATCATTCCCGGCATTGATCTGGTTGTCTACACAGCCGCAATCCATCCGGATAATCCGGAATTTGCAGAGGCCAGATCCCAGGGACTGCCAATGCTCTCCCGTGCAGAACTGCTTGGACAGATCATGGACAACTACAACAATTCCGTTGCCGTTGCCGGAACCCACGGCAAAACAACCACAACTTCCATGATCAGTGAGATTCTTCTTGCTGCTAAATCCGATCCGACCATCACTGTTGGCGGAATTCTTCCCTCTATCGGAGGAAACCTGCGTGTCGGTCATTCCGGAATCTTTGTTTCGGAGGCCTGTGAATACACCAACAGTTTCCTGAATTTCCGTCCAAAATACAGCATCATCTTAAATGTAGAAGCAGAACATCTGGACTTTTTCAAGGATATCAACGACATCCGTCGTTCTTTCCGTAAATTTGCCGGCAATACACTGGCAGACGGAGCAACCATTATCAATGGAGAAATTGCAGACCATCAGGAACTGACCGACGGACTTCCACAGCAGATCATCACCTACGGTTTTGATGATTCCTGTGAATATTATGCAGATAATCTGACATATGATGACAAAGCCTGTCCTTCTTTTACCGCCATGCACAACAAAGAGGCCATCTGTGAAATCAAACTTGCCGTTCCCGGACGACACAATGCCGGAAATGCCATGGCCGCCATCGCCCTTGCCTGTACCATGGGAATCAGCACAGATGCCATCATCAGAGGTCTGGACGCTTTCCACGGTGCCAACCGCCGTTTCCAGTACAAAGGAACCGTAGACGGTGTCACCATCATTGACGATTATGCACATCATCCGACAGAGATCCGCGCTACACTGACCGCCGCGCAGAAATATCCGCATAAGCGCCTGGTGCTGGTATTCCAGCCACATACCTACTCCCGCACCAAAGCTTTTCTGGATGATTTTGCCGAAGTACTTTCCATGGCAGATGTCATTGTTCTGGCAGACATCTTTGCTGCCCGCGAACAGAATACCTTCGGTGTAAGCTCGAAAGATATTCTGGAGCGCCTGACAGCCAAAGGAAAAGACGCGCACTATTTTCCTTCTTTTGAAGAGATTGAAAAGTTTTTATTAAAAAATTGTATGAACGGAGATCTGTTGATAACCATGGGAGCCGGAAATGTCGTAGAAATCGGCGAATCCCTCCTTGGAAAATAACTTATCCACATTATCCACATAGAAACGTTGATTCTTTCTTCGTTCTGTGTGGATTTTTTGTCTATATTTATCCACTCCTTTCCGTTTTGAATTTGTACGTTTTGGTGGACTTATCCACTTTATCCACAATGTTGTTCACAATCAGTATCCCCCTGATTACCAGGGATTTACGGGTGTTTTTCTTCTTCCATTTGGAAAATGATTGTGCTATAATCACAAATGCATAATAAGAAAGGTACTATGACATATGATAAACATTCAGCTGCACAATGATTGTCCAGCCACGGACACAATCGTTCCCAACCAGTTTATTGACCGCTTTATGCCGTCAGCAAACGGGGAATTTGTTAAGGTATATTTATATTTATTACGATGCATCCATTCTCATGCATCAAATTGTACAATTTCTGAAATTGCTGACAAATTTAACAATACAGAAATGGACATTCAGCGTGCACTGCGTTACTGGCAGAAAGAAGGACTCCTCTCTCTGGAGGAAACCGCCGACGGTAAATTGTGCGGAATCGGTCTTCTTCCGTTTCCAGAAGATTCCACAGACACGGAAGAGGCATCTTCCTCTCCTGCCCCGTCTGCTGTTTCTCCGAAAGAAACACCGGCATCCGCTGCAGGGGAAACGTTTTGTGCCCCCCAGCCTGTGAATCTGCCACAGGAACCGCAGATCCGCCATTATACGCTGGATGAAATCGCAGAATTTCAGAAAAATCCGGATATTCAGGAAATGCTTTTTGTCGTGGAAACCTATATCCGGCATCCATTCAGTGAGAATGATATCAACACGATCTTATTCTGGCATGAAGATCTTCACTTTTCTGCCGAACTGATCGTCTATCTGGTGGAATATTGCGTCAGCAAAGGACATACAAATCTTCGTTATCTGAATAAAGTGGCACTGGCATGGCATGAGAAAAAAATTACTTCTGTGGAACAGGCCAAAAGTGAAGCCGCCGTCCGCAGCAAAGCGTACTACGCCGTCATGAAAGCTTTCGGCATCACAGGAAGAAACCTTATCGATTCCGAAACAGCCATGATCCGCAAATGGACCAAAGAATACGCTTTTGATCTGTCATTGATCCAGGAAGCCTGTGCCCGCACCATTTCCAGTACCGGTCAGTCAAGTTTCAGTTATGCCGATTCTATTCTGACCAGCTGGTATAACGACAAGGTACATTCTCTGGAAGATGTCAAACGCCTCGACGCCACCCATCAGCAAAAGAAAAAGGAGAGAGCCGCTGTGAAAGCAAATGCAGCCGCTTCTCCGAAGAAAAACAATTTTAATAACTTTGAATCCCGTGAAAATGACTATAAGAGTCTGGAAGCCATGCTTTTAAACTCTCCGATCCGGTCATAATCACTCCCATATCATCTGTTGAGCAATAAAAAGGAGAATCAAATGCCGCTTTCCAATGCACAGTATGATGAGATCATGCATGAATACGATGAGCGCCAACTGCATAACCGTCATATTCTCGAAACACGGCGTGCGGAGGTTTTAAAAAAGCTTCCCCGTCTGAAGGAAATTGATGCAAGTGTTGCATCTTCTTCCGTCCGTCAGGCGCGTCTGCATCTTGATGGAGACACCAATGCACTGGCCTCCTTAAAGCAGGAATTAAGTGCCCTGTCTCTGGAACGGCAGCAGCTCCTTACTGCAAGCGGGTATCCGGCAGACTATCTGGACCCGGTTTATACCTGTCCGGATTGCAAAGACAGCGGGTATATCGACGGGAAAAAATGCCACTGTTTTAAACAGGCAATTATCAATACCGTCTATGCCCAGTCCAACATTCGCCAAATACTCCGTATTGAAAATTTTGACAATTTCCGCTACGATTTTTATTCGAAAGAGGAAAAAAATCCGCTGACAGGACTTTCTTCTTATGAAACCGCACAAAAAGCGGTGCGGGAATGTCATTATTTTATTGACGATTTTGATCACAAGCCAAAAAATCTGCTGTTTTACGGAAAAACCGGTGTCGGAAAAACTTTTCTGACAAACTGTGTTGCCAAAGAACTTCTTGACCACGGATATTCCGTAATTTACTTTACAGCATTTCAATTATTTGATATATTAAGCAAAGGTGTGTTTGAAAAAGATTCCGATGCAATTGCCACACACCAGAATATTTTCGACTGCGATTTGTTAGTCATCGACGACCTGGGAACAGAACTGATTAACTCTTTTACCTCTTCCCAGCTGTTTTTGTGTGTGAATGAACGGCTGATCCGGCAAAAATCCACCATTATTTCTACCAACCTGAGTGTGGAACGGATCAAGGAGTCCTATTCTGAACGAACATTTTCACGTATTTTAGATTCCTATACTTTTATCAATCTGTTCACAGAAGAAGATATCCGCAAACAGAAACGCACACGTATCATTTCCAGATAATACCCCATAGTTATGGGTCTATTATATGCATATATGTTTATCAATTAATTTAAACCTGGAGGAAAATCATGCCAAACGACGAAAGAATTTTGGAAACCATGCCAACCGGTACTCTCGGACTGATTCCGACTGCAAGCTGTATGGAATTAGGAAAAAAAGTAGACAGCTATCTGTCCACCTGGAGAGAGCATCGCGAACACGAGCATCACAACGATATTGCTTTCAAGGAATATCACAAAGAGAGCTACATCATCGAGCCTCATATTCCACGATTTGGTTCCGGAGAGGCGAAATGTGTTATCAATCAGTCTGTCCGGGGCTATGACCTCTATATCATGGTAGATGTTACGAACTACAGCATGACCTATTCACTCTGCGGACATACCAATCATATGTCTCCAGATGATCACTTTGCGGATTTAAAGCGTGTCATTGCTGCGGTCGGCGGAAAAGCCCGCCGTATCACTGTCATTCTTCCATTCCTGTACGAAAGCCGTCAGCACAGAAGAACTGCCCGTGAATCTCTTGACTGCCCATTAGCACTGCAGGAGCTTTACAATATGGGAATCGACAACATCATCACATTTGATGCTCACGATCCTCGTGTTATGAATGCGATTCCTCTGAATGGCTTTGAGAATGTAATGCCTTCCTATCAGTTCATCAAAGGTATCTTAAAGAACGTAAAGGATCTGACCATTGATGCCGAGCATCTGATGATCATCAGCCCGGACGAAGGTGCCACCAACCGTGCAATTTACCTTGCAAACGTACTTGGCATTGATATGGGTATGTTTTACAAGAGACGTGACTTCAGCCGTGTCGTAGACGGACGTAACCCGATCGTTGCCCATGAATTCTTAGGCTCCAACGTCGAAGGCAAAGATGTACTGATCATTGATGATATGATTTCCTCCGGCGAAAGCATGATTGACACTGCACGTGAATTAAAGAAGCGTAAAGCAAACCGTATTTTCGTTGTTTCTACGTTCGGATTATTCACAAACGGACTTGCTTCTTTCGATAAAGCATACGAAGAAGGCCTGATTTACCGTGTAGTAACCACAAACCTGATTTATCAGACTCCGGAGCTTCTCTCCCGTGAGTACTATATCAGCTGCGATATGAGTAAATATATTGCATATATCATTGATACTTTAAATCATGATTCTTCTATCAGCGATCTGTTGAATCCATACGATCGTATCAAGAATTATGTAAAGAAGTACAACGATGCAAAAAATGCGTAATTATTTCATGACAATCTCATAAAAAACGCAGACGAAAAGCGTGTGAAAATTTTCTGGTTTTCACACGCTTTTGTTCTGCATTACAGCCCTGAACTATTTCTTTTCATCCTCGATGATATGCCCGTTGTCAAGATTCGGCTGTATAAACATTTCCCTTGCATATTCCATTAAAGTTTCAGAATATTCTGCTGTATGCTCGTTACGCTTCATAATCTGTGCCAGATGCACCCCGTGTTCTACCCACGCTTTGCCGTCTGTAGCGGCGTTTAACATCATAGGCTGTAGATTATCCATTACACGCGCGAACTTTGCTTCTGGCGTCTTCTGCGCCTCAAATTCAAGCCACAGATCATACAGCATCTTTCCCTGCTCTTCCGGAAGAAGACCATAAATCCGGTCGGCCGCTTTTTTCTCCCGGTCAGCCTGTGTCTTCTTTCCCTCCTCATCATAAGCATAAGTATCTCCGGCATCAATCTCCACCAGATCATGGATTAAAAGCATGCCGATTGTATGAAGCACATCAATCGGTTCATTCGCATACTCACTGAGCAACATGGTCATGATCGCCATATGCCAGGCATGCTCCGCATCATTTTCCTTTCGCCTGCCATCCGATAAATAGGTTTGTCTCCCAATAAATTTTTCCCTGTCAATTTCCCGGATAAAAGCAAACTGCTGGTCTAAGCGCTTTTTTGTGTTTTCGTCCATATTGTTTTCCTCTTTTCTATTTCTAATTTCATGCTCGCCTGATTTTGAAAAGGAAGTGACCTCCATGATGGCTCTGTCACTCCCTTCCAATAGTGTTATTATTTTGTTTTTATTCCTGCTCATCCAGTACGGATGTACAGTGCGGACATCTGGTTGCCCTGATATCAATTTCCGAATAACAGAATGGACATTTTTTTGTTGTCGGTTCCGGCTTTTCTTCCTCCATACCTGCTAACGTGCTCAGTTTTTCTGTGATCCGGTTGATAACTTTCAACATAATAAAAATCACAAGTGCCGTGATCAGAAAATTGATTACTGCAGTAATAAAATTGCCATAATGCAAAACCGGTGCATTTTCTCCTGTTCCAAGCGTAACCGTAAGGTAAGAAAAGTCCGTGCCTCCGAAAATTCCCAGGATCGGAGTCAGGATATCTGCATTCAGGGATGTCACAATGGACGTAAATGCGCCGCCGACAATAACACCGACCGCCATATCCATCACATTTCCACGCAGAATAAACTTCTTGAACTCTCCAAAGAATTTGCTTTGCCTTTTCATTGGTAAAAAACCTCCTTATTTTTTCCCGAAGCGGAACAGTCCTTTCTTTTCGTATGGCTCATTGGAACTGCCGGTCATCTCATAACCAATTTCATGGATTACTTTCTTTGCCCACGGAATATCAATCGGCTCTTCGCTGATGATAACCGTCTCCCCATCCCGTGCGGAAGATGTCACTTTCTTTATTTTAAAATTTTTGCGGATCACATCATTCATGTGGGATTCACACATTCCACACATCATGCCGTCAATTTTTAAGGTTGTTTTGATCATTGTGTCTGCTCCTTTTGTATTATCTGAAAGATTTTTATTTTTGCACTTATGTTATACCCCTATAGGGTATTTGTCAAATTTTCTCTGGTAAGGCGATAATTTTTCTCATCGCTTGTCATGCAATAAAAGTTATGATGGCATTTGGGGGACATATGCAATTTTTCTTGCTTTCTATATCCCTCTCTTTGTCCTCTCTGGGACATATATGATTTTTCTTTCCTTCTATGTCCCTGACTTTTCCCTCTCTGGGACATATGCAATCTTTCTTGTTTTCTATGTCCCATTACTTTTCAAAAACAGGACATAACGCTGAACTTTTTGTTCATATGTCCCGTTACCTTTCGAAGGTGGGACATTTCAATAAACTTTTTGTCTATATGTCCCCTTGGCTTTGGAAATGGGACATTTCAATAAATTTTTTGCTCATATGTCCCATAACTTTCAAAAATTATACTCAGAAACATCTTTTCTCTTATGCTATTTCGAATTTTCTGCATAAAAACATATAACTTGTTTTTTCTCTGGTTGTAACTCTGAGTGTACGTGAGTACTGGATCGTTGATCCCCGCCGCCGGACAATTACTGTGAATTTTTTTGAACAAAATATTTTAAATATTCAATACTCATTTGATGCTACTATTAAAGTGAATATTTATGATGATCTGTATATTGATTTTTCTTAGATTGATGCGATGTTAAATTGATGAAAAATAAAAATTGTCCAGAGCAGTATATCTTTGTTGTATAATGCCATTATTGCCATCCCTCCAAAGAAACTGCCCGGGACAAATTCCATTGCTGTTTTTGTAACTATTGTTCCTGATCTGCTGTTAAAAATTTCTCCATAAATTGTGAGGGAGATAAAATTTCCGGCTTCTCAACATCTATATCCGAGAAATCTTTATCCCCGGTTACCAAAACATCAACATCTTCTATAATTGCAGTGTAGAGTACGGGATAGTCTTTTGCATCTCTGATATCAAAGAGTCCACTTTCTACCTTACTTGGAGTATAGACATATTCGAAACTCATCATCATAAGCAATTTGTTCGTTGCCATCTCCTTTCCCCGAAATTTTCGTTTAACTACACGTTTCAATTCATCTACAACATACGATGACAACACAAGCTGATGGTGTGTAAATATATAATTCATCATTGCATCCATCTTTACACCGGGAAATAGCAATGCTGATATCAACACATTGGTATCAAGCATAATTCTCATTCACTTCACCACACTTTCTTCCCTAAGTTCTTTAATCATTGTCATTACATCATCATCATCTTTGAGTCCAAGTCTTTCTGCTTCTCCTGCAAATGCTCTCTGAGCTTCACGCAATGCATCCATAGAAGAATTCATCATATATATTCTTCCAGATTCTTCCACAAACAAGATTTTATCACCATTCTTAATCCCGAGTTTCTTTCGAATTTCAATAGGTATTGTCACCTGCCCTTTTGACGTCACTTTTGCCAGTTCCATATAAAAACCTCCTTTCGCGGTAATACATTCCTTACTTTTCTTACAATGTAATTATATCCAGTTTTTATGAATTTATCAATTTCAATTTTCTATATTCTGAAAGAAACTAAAAAATCCCATCTGCTTTCACAGATGAGATTTCCATTACAAATTTACTTCACCGACTCCTGTTTTTTCATTCCTGTCCAAAATAAAAATCATCAATCATTCCCCAGCCGTCTGCTGCATGATCAACATATATACCTATTTTCACATTTCCTTTTTTACATCTGATATTATCAATGGTGAGTTTCTTCCAATCCTGCCATCCATCCAATTCTACCATTCCAGAAACATACTTCTTTCCATCTGCTATAACATATAAATATATCTCTGCATCTGCTCCCACTTCATCTCCCTGTATATATACCGATGCTTTATATGTCTTGTTTTTGTTAAGTTTCTTTTTTGAAATTGTCTGTTCCAGTTTAAAATGATGTTTATATGTCGACCAGAAATGAAATGTATAGTTTCCGGAATGACAATCATCTTTTTTATTCCAGATTCCAACAGGATCTTCCGTATAATAATCCAACTTATCCATTCCGGTTCCTTTATATTTCCACATGGAAAAGTCAGAACTTTCGAATCCTGGATTTTTCAGTAGGTTTTTGGAAGTTTTCGCATAAGTCCCATCTACATTGATAATTAATATGGATACCATTAACAGCACCGCAGTTCCTATTTTTCTTTTCATTTTTCTCCTTTGTCAAGAAATTCTGATTGCATTACCATTAGGCTCTGGCTTTTACAACAGCTGTAAAACCGCTGTATTCCTTTACCCCATTATTGATTACATATGATCTTACTTTAAAATAGCACGTTTTCTTTTTAGAAAGTTTTTTATATGTATAACTGTTTGTTAATGTATTTGCTATTTTTTTATATTTTCCGTTTCCAACTTTGCAATATACTTCATAACCATTTACTGCATTTCCGCGATCCCATTTTAATATTATCTTTCTTTTAGAAATTGTTCCACGCAGATTATATGGCTTTCCTATGGAATATGCTGCTTTTAATGTGTAATTTACCCCCACTGCATTCCAGTTATAATTTGTTATTGTTACATAATATATCCCACCCGACTGTGCTGAAATTCCTTTTAATTGTATTAATTTGTTATCCTTAAGCGAAATTGTCTGACTGCTCAATTCTTTATATTCACCATTTACATACTGATAAACATATACATTCCAACCATGATAATCATCTATATAGTCATGTCCAAAACTTAATTTAATATATCCTTTCTTTGTTGCTGTAATTTTCCAAAAATCCTTGTCGCTATTACTATTAAGTGTTCCATTATATTTTTCTCCTATTTTTAAATCTGTAGCCGTTGTATAACTGTTATTTTCTTCTTTTTCATAGTAATCTGATTGCTGAAAATTGTTTCGAATTACATATTCTTTTCCTACAGCACGCCAATTATAATTTTTTATTTTCACATAATAAATTCCATCAGAGACAGCACCAATATATGGTAATCTATATTTTTCATTATCTTTTAGAGTAACCCTATCATTACTTAATTCCTGATATTCTCCATTTGTATATCGATAGATTATAATATCCCATCCATGACTATCGTCTGTATACACATGTTCAAACGTTAATTCTATTTTTCCATTTCCAGTTGCATTAATTCTATAAATATCAATATCATTATTGTTATTAAGAGTTCCCGTATATGACGAATTCAACTTCATCTCTGTGGCTTTATTATAAGAATCATTTTCTTCTCTTTCATACTGTTCTGATCTAATAAAAGTTGTTTTAATGGTATATACTTTATTTACAGCATCCCAATTATAATTTTGCACTTTTATATAGTATTCGCATCCATACTGTACCCCTACAAAAGGTAATTCTACCTTCTCACTATCTTCTAATTTAATTACCGTATCACTTAATTCTATATATTCTCCATCCTGATACTTATAAATTATTACTTTCCATCCATGACTACTCTCCCCGTATACATGCCCAAAATTTATAGACAATTTTCCGTTTGAATCCGGGATCAACTTGTAAAAATCAACGTCATTGCTGTCCGACAAAACATCCGAATAACTTCCATTAACATCCAAATATGTTGCCGTATCATATGAATCATTTCCATCTATAATTTTCGTTTCTTCCTTTGCATAAACAGGTATTGCAACTCCGCAAATGCTTCCGATCACCATAATCGAAGCTAATATCGCGCTATATAATTTTTTCTTCATTCTTGTTCCTCCTTAAAATTTTATCTGATTTAATTGTAACATTCCTGATATTTCTATCAATATGTGCCCTTCATTGTGCCTTTTATTTTTAGGTCTAAAGTACCAATTTTTTCGCGTAAAGGGCAGAGAAATGTTTTGTTATTACCACAGCTTATTGTCACGCAAAACAGTTACTGTAAATTTTTTGAACAGAATATTTTAAATATTCAATATTCCGTTGACGCTACCATTAAGTTAAATATTTATGATAATCTGTATATTGATTTTTCTGAGATTGATGGATGTTAAATTCATGAAAAATAAAAATACCGCCCCCAAAAGTTAGATTTTTAGATCTAACTTTTTTGGAAGCGGTACAAACATTTTTCTTGACTGGCTTTTCTTTAATTAAAACCTTATTTTACAGCCCTTTCAATACCATTAACAGATTATAGAACAAATTACTGGATTGTTACCGGAATATAATCCGTTGCGTCTACAGGTTTTCCACTATTATAAGCAAAAAGATCATTCCAGTCGTTTGTCCTTTCATCTGCAGAAATAATTGGCGCATACTTAATGGAAAATTCGGATACTTCCGACAGATCAAGGTGTTTTAAATTATCCTTATCAATTTCTATTATGTATCCCGCATTACTTGGTCGAACATAACTGTTTCCACGTAAACGATACTCTTTTCCTGCAATTTTTACCATAAAATTACAATCGTAAAAACCAAAATTTTTCTCAAATGAACTATTCTCTGTTAATGTAAGAACTATTTTATTATTTTTTTTATCAAATACAGCAGATGAAATAGAGCCTTCACTATCTTTCTCTAAGTTGGCACTTAAATTATTCAGTTTATCACCTGCAGCTGTATATAATGTTTTTCCACTAACCGATTTTAATTCTACTGTTTTAGGATTTGTAAGTGAAGTATCGTGAACCTGAATATTCATTTCTCCAACTGACCATGTATAAGACCAATTCTTCTGATCAATTTGTTTTCCATCTACATATACGCCAAGATCATCTTGGATTTCCTGATACGTTGTATAAGACATCCACTGATAAACAGGAACCTCAAATGAAACATATTGACCATCCTGTGAAGTATATGCATTTTTAATCCCATCCGATACCGTCATGAGTGAACGGTCAAATGTTTCCAATGGATTTCCAACAGTATCTGTAATCTCTGTACCAGCATAATGTAACGTATAATTCACAGTTGAATCATCCAATGCCTTATTTAAAAACAACTTAATACATGCAACATAAGGACCGGACTTTTCACCGGTTTTGCTCATCAATTCCATTTTACTGATCCTGATATCTTCCAGTGTTTGACCATTTTTCTTTATTGTAAAGGCCGAAGCCGAAGTCACAGTTGTCTGGTCAAGCTCACTTCTAAGATACAAATAAACAGTATCCTTTGCCTTATTGATGTAAACATCAGATACATATACCGTATTTTTCACAACACTCGTTGCCGTGTCCCTGTCAAATGCAATTTTTGTCGGGGTATCCGATACTTTTCCATCACAATCAATAACACTATAAGTTGTTAATCCATCACTTATAACATGATCCATAAGTTTATATTCTACGGCATATTCCTTTGCATCCGTGATTTTTAAGAAATCATAATATTCTGTTGAAACCGTTTCATGTGTTTGTTCATTCACGACACCCAAATGTCCGTGAAGAACCGCCTCTGTCGTAGCATCCCAATTCGTATTATAATCTGTTACAAGATTGTAGATCTTTGCAGGTTTTTCCTCAGATGCCACACCATCTTTTAATTTGTAAGTTATAGTTATTTTCTGATTCTCTTTATCTGTCACAACTTTCGGATACCCATCTGCGAACCGACTATCCGTAACATAATTTACCTTCGGAACATCCGGAGTACTTGGATTTTCGCTGCTTCCACCTGAAGTTGAGCCTCCACTTGTAGAAGATCCACCACTGGAGGAACCGCCACCCGAATTATTATCATTACTGATATTGGTATCCGTTGTTGTCTGACTATTATTATCCGCATTTGTTTTTGGAGGTGTAACATTATCCTTGACATTGATCTTTGCGTCTTTTACTGTAACAACCGTATCATTTGCATTGACATTAATTGCCTCAACTTTGCCTTCCCCCTGAATCTTTGTTCCGGCTGCATTTAAAGTCGCTTCCTTAATACTTGAATTCTTATCTGCCTCAACAACTGCATTCTTTGCTGTATCCGCTACTATCAATGTATTTACCACTGCATCTGTCAGTGTGACTTTCAGATTTTCACCTACAATATTAACGATGCCAACGGTTCCCACAATATTTACATCATTAGAACCATCATTGATATAGACCATACGGACTTTCGCATCACCTTTTACCTTGATGCTGACCTTGTTGTTCACTTGACGGATCACCATATCCGAAATATCCGAAGTCCCGGTAATAATAATGGAATTTTCTCCACCACCACGGACAATCGTCTTTCCAGTAACGGTAACATTATTTAAAACAACTTCTTTGTCAGCAACACCATCTCCGATCACAAGGTCTCCTGTGATTTTTGCATCATTCAATGTTACTGGTTTATTAATGATTACATTTCCCTTTTTCAGCTTGGCATCAGATTTAGATACGACATTCGGGAATTTCTGATTTAAGAATGTTTTTAAACTTTTCTTTGTCAGTTTTGTCGCTGCTGTCTTCTTTCCCAACACGTTTTTGGTACTTGTCTCAGAAATTTTTGCAAGAACTGATGCGACATACTTATTGGTCGCTTTTTTAGTCGGATGCAATTTCTGGTTACTATCCAGCTTTACCAATCCCGCATTGACGGCAATAGACATCGTCTTATAATACGGACTGCTTTTCTTGACATCCTTGATCTGTATCACGTCATCACTTGTCTGTGTTGCACCAATGAGTTTTTCTACCTGTTGCAGCACGTATGCCCGTGTTACGTAGTTTGCTGTTTTCTTTGTCTTTGCATATGCACTCTCCGGCAACACAACCGTTGCAACCATCGCAAATGCCAGACATAAAGCAACAATCTTTTTCAATTTGTTATTCATCTCCATAAACCTCCTTTATTATGTATATACAATTTTATTATAACCTTTCTAGCCCGACAAACAATATGTGCCCTCTATTGGTCCTTTACTTTTTTAGAGAATCCATACTATAATAAACGGAACAGTTCTCTAAATCTTTCCCTCACTAATGCATAATCTGACTTATCTTGATATTAAAATACTTTCTCGTAAAAAAGCAGGTAATTCTATTAGATTTTGTATTATCATTATGAAAAGACAGTACCTTTTATTTTTCCCCGACATCGCCGTAACAACAAAAAGTCAGAAAACTCCAACGAGCTACTGACTTTTATCTACCCAGAATTTTTCTATTCCCTTTTAAATCACTTTGTCGGTCTTGCCATAAGCGCCCCCTCTTCCGCACCATAGTCACTGTCTCTGGTCGCCCAAAGCGGTTCAATCCACGGTTCTCCATTTTTATCAAACCGATAACATACATAGCCTGTGAGCATTTCCACATGATAGGTTGTTGCATATGGATGAGAAGAATCTTCCGATTTGAATACAATATCTCCCGGATTGAATTTCATTTGCTTTAACTTTTTCCATGAAAAACCGCCTTTCAACAGTTTTCCATGATCTCTGCACCATGCAGATTCCGTTTTTGTGGTTCCCGGATAAGCTGCACTTCCAAAATTGATTTTTGTATAGGGCTTATAAGCTTTCCACACCAGCGAACTGCAATCATAATATCCCGTTTGTCCGCGCTTTGCCTGACTGTATTTCCAGTTTTTTCCCATATAACTGGCTCTGGCACAAACTTTTTTGATCTGTGCGGTCGTAACGGATACGACACAACCAACATATTGATCGCCGAGTTTTGCCGAAATCAATACATTTCCAATCTTCTTTCCTTTTACCACACCATTTTTGCTTACAGATGCAATTTTGGAATCAAAAGATTTCCAGACAATTTTTTCCGAACAACCTTTCACTCTGAGTTTTTGAGTATGTCCTTTTTCCAGTAAGCATCCATAACTTGAAAGTTCCACCACTTTTGCTTTTACAGGAATTACAAATGTTTTTCCTTCAATTGTGAACGTGATTTTCATTTTACAGTTTTTTGTTGCCTCAATCGACAACTCAATGGTATTGTTCCGCAGTTCTGCACTCACCCACACATCATCTGTTCCATCTAACGATGATGTATACTGAAAAGAGGTATGCCGCTCATATTCGTCCAAAAGCTCTGTGCTGTTCACCGGAATATTAATATCTGCCCGCTTATAGTAAGTATTTTTTGTGTCCCGATATGACCTTGGCAAATAGGTCGTTATGGATGACTTTTTTAGCGTAACCCCACTCATATCCGGATGAATGATAAGCGTAATTTTAGCATAAAAAATATCTTCCGCATTCTCATCGTGGCCGTAGACAAAAATGTTCTCTTCCCCCTTTGCCTTGACCGTGAAGGTTCCATTTGCATCCATTGTGATCAATTCCGAATCATCCATGGCAGATGTTAAATATTCGTATCCCACGATCCTGCTGCTGTCCCCTGTGACAACAATTCGACCTGTATCTCCGACACAAACTTCCGCCTTGATCTGATCATCATCGGCAACCGTGATGTCGCGCACAGCCGCTGATGCTTCGGTACGCTTTCCGAATATTACCAGCAGACATAAAAATATAAAACACAGGTATTTTATCGTTTGTTTCATATAGCCAAAATACTCCTTTTTACCGGCCTGCCATAACTACTTAATCGTAATCACTTTTTTTCCTGTTTTATCTATAAAATAGGCATTACTTCCTTTTGCTACATATGCAAGTCCATTTTCATACGAAAAAGCATTATCATATATGGCATTTACAACGAGTTTTCCCTTCTTGTTGATAAAACCATATTTACCATTTTTCTTTACACATGCCATTCCTTCCTGAAAATCATCAACCTCTTCATAGATTGCTTTGGTAATCATTTTTCCTTTTTTGTTTATATATCCTGACAGATATTTGTCTCCTACCTTTTCCATAATTGAAGCAAATCCTTCTTTGAAATCAGCTGCACCATAAAAAGCCGGTTTTATAACGATATTTCCCTTCTTATCTATAAATCCCCACTTATTTCCTTTCCTAATCAGAGCATAACCATCCGAAAAACTTGCATAGTCTACCTTGTCCGTAAGTTTGATCACATAATTTCCATCTGTGTCAATGAATCCTTCCCTGCCACCTTCACTAACCAAAGCAAGTCCATCCGTAAAGCTATATGCCATATCATATTTTGGTTCAATTGCGATTTTTCCGGTCTTATCAATATATCCCCACTTTTCGTTTATCTGCAGGCTTGCATATCCTTCCGAAAACTCGGACGGATATTTTCCCTTTACATTAATCACAGTACTTCCTGTTTTATCAATATATTTATATTTCTTACCTTCCTGTATCAAAGCCAAACCTTCTGAAAACCGATCTGCCTGTTTATATTGAACTTTAATAACTTCTTTTCCCTTGCTATTGATATATCCGTATTTCCCGTTTTTCTCTACCTGTGCAAGACCGTCAACAAATGTATCAATAAAATCATAGGTCGGTTTTACAATTACTTTTCCCTTTCGATTCACGCATCCAAATTTACCTGTTTTCACTTCACGATACCGATACAATGTATTTTTTGTTGTCGTCTCTGCTGTTACCTTTTCCGGTATGGTAATAACTGATAATGCCATAACTGCACATAACAGCATACATACCATGTTTTTCATCATTTTCTTCATTTTCTTCATTTTCTTCATCGTTCGTCCTCCTGTTCTCTCTTAAAAAATTGATGATAAAACTTTCTCTGGTGACTTTGGCTTCTGACTATACGCCCAGATGTGGGAACGTTTGCCTACCGTAGCAGAATAATTTTTTAACTGCGCATCCGTCACCAGACAAAATCTTCCACCAGCCTTACGCGGGCAGGTATCAAAGTGATAAAAACCACCATTTACATATGCCATATTCCACCAGTGATGTCCATACCCCTGCACACGCGTCACTTCAATATTTGGAATTCCGGCACGCGTGAGCAATGCTCTGGACACACAGTAGTAAGTAAAACAGTCTCCCCGTCCATAGCGCAGACCGTTAGAAGCCTCTTTCTCCCAGCTTGATTTGTTTGAATTTCCGGTATAAGCAATATGACCTCTTGTATAATTGTAAATAGCAGTCGCTTTTTTCCGATCCGACCAGTCTTTTTTTATAATACGTCCCAAAACCGTATCTGCCATCTGATCCAGAGAATCATTTACCCTCACTGCAATTTTTGCAGTTTTCTTACTGACATTTCCTGCCTTGTCCTCTGCCGTATAAGTAATCGTGTACGTGCCTTTTTTCTTGAAATTCACCTTACTGGTATCCACCTTCAAGGTTATCTTTGCATCACGATTATCCTGTGCATACACATATTTGAAATAATCATAGGTTTTTTCCTGATCACTGTATATGGTCTGATATGGGATGCTTCCATTATAGCTGTTCTTTCCAACAAATCCACGGATTTCCGGTGCCTTTTTATCGGGTGTCGCATAATCACTGCTCAATTTATCGCTGGCATAACGATAGGTACTTACCATGCTTCCTGCATATACCTGAAGTTTTTGACATTCAAATTCCGGAGTATCTCTTTCCGTTTTACTTGTAAGTTCAAAGTTTTTGGAAAGTGTCATTGTCTTTCCCACTTTTAGATTTTTTGCAGTAAATGTAATCGTTTTTCCACCAGCTTTTCCGGTCAGCAGCAATTTTCGAATGTCGTTTTTTGCTTTATTTTTTACATTCACTGTTACTTTGTACCGATAGGTAATGCTTACAATTTCCGGTTGTTCCGGCTGGGCTTCTTCGATATTTTCGACCGAATCCCCACCACCATTTTCTTCTGTTGTTTCTGTTGTGATATCGGTTGTTTCCGTTTTCTCTGTTATTTCCGTTGTTTTTTCTTCCTGCTGTGCGGATTCCCCATCTTGATTTTTTGTATCGTCAGACGGTTCTGTTGTTTCTGCTTCCTGAATCTGTTTGCCAATTTCTTTGACCTTAATTGAAAATACTTTTACTTTATCCGCACCGACCAGCACTTCCGGTTTCTTTACCGATTTATTCTTTATCGTTTTCTGATACGTTGCAGCCTGTACCATCTGCGGTGCAGCAATTCCGGCTTCCGAAAACAGACTAAATAGCATTGCCGCAGCAATTACTGCTGCCGCTTTTCCCATTCCTTTTTTTCTCATAAGTAATTCTCCCTCGTATAAAATCTTTTAATATGCTACATACTGGATTGCAGAGACTTTTCCATCATCAACGGTAAATGTAATTCCCATTTTTCCCTTTTTGTAAGTGTACACGCCGAAATTGTCGCGTGCTCTTCCATATTTCTTTTTCATTGTTTTTTCTTTGCTTCCAATCTTGATTCCTTCTTTGGTCTTTGCCTTTTTTGAAGTAAATTTGATGGATTGTACATATTCTGTGCCACCGTTTTTCTCTGTATAAGTAACCAATGTGAACTCGTCATACACATATTTGATATCTTCCCCATCATACGCACAGCTTTTTGACTTGCTTTTCTTATTTGGCTCGCCCATCTTATCGATCAGTCCGGATGCCTTTCCATGAACATATACCGTAACTCCGGCATATCGAAATCCATATCCCTTTGGTGCTGCCGATATAACACTGACCGGTACCAGTAATACCATTGCAATTGCCAAAACCAGACTTATAATTTTCTTACTTTTCTTCATCCCTATAACCTCTTTCTCTCTTTAATAGTTTACAATTTCTCCGTATTTTTTCAGTTCCTTATACTGTGCCTTTTTCATATTTTCATAAAATATTGTCTTATTTTCCCAGTCCGAATAAATCGTTTTATCTGATCTTAAATCCTTAAGTCCATACGTTTCTGAAAGAAATTTTCCCAGATAATCCGCACATTTCTCTGCTCCGCTTAAATTCATATGAAGGCCCTGATCATAAGTATCGGTATTGTAATCAATTCCGATTTCATCCACCAGATTCAAAAAATTGATATAATCCAGATCATATTTGGACGCATATTCCAAAATCTGTGATTCCCAGGTGTCATACCAGACCGGAGACTTGCTTGGTGCCTTGACCAGAAGCAGACGAATATGGTTCTTTTCACACAACATCCGGATTTTATCCAGATATGCCATTGCATTTTTCCCCAACGTGTCACTTTCCGGTTCTTCTTCCTCCCAGATTCCTTCTTCATACGGCGCTGTATCCACTCTCATATAATAACCGGCAGTTGTCCGCGTTTTGTCTTTGAAATAATATTTCCAGTCATTTGCGGTAAGTTCTGTAACCCGGCTGTGATAACGCAGCAGTGGAAAAACATAATCAATAAAATGTTCCTCCGGCAGCATGGATGCACGGATTGCCTGTACCTTACTTACTGACCAGCGCATTCCATCAAGCGTCATGCGATTGTATTCCTCTCTCTGCGGTTCATTATATTTCAGTTCTAACACATTAAATACAACCACATCCGGCGTTTCATATTTCAGTGCGTCTTCTAACAGATAATACGACTGCCAGGTAAGCTGCTGGGCACTTCCCCGAATATAACTTGTAATTCCATAGTTTTTCCACATTGTGACTGGACTGAAATTTTCATATAACTCACAATCTCCTACCATCAACACCTCATGCGGATTTTCTTCCCGATAATATTCTGCTGTAAATCCACCTTCGATCACATCATCCACATACTTTGGCATCACAAGCCTCTGCATTGCAAACAGCAAAATCAAAAGTATTCCAACAGAAACAATCCTTCTAACAGCGGTTTTCAAAACATTTCTCCTCATCTAAAACTGATTATAAATAAATTGCGCAGCATCATATCCCACACCGTAAGATCCAAACAGAACAACGGCAAGAAACAGTGCCGCTACTGCTGCATATCTCACAACATACGGCTTTCTGCTCAATTGTTCACGCACACTTTCCTTTCGTCCGATCACGCTTGCGGAAAACATTAACACCGTACCTGCAAACACAATCACATATTGTGGGATATTCAGTCCCAGATCCAAAAACTCATCCACGGTCAACGCACGAAGATCAAAGTCCCGGAACATGCTAAAAAACATTGAAAAACTAAGAGGCACATCCCCGTAACAATCAAACATCCGAAGCGATCCCATCAGGAAAAAGGTCCGCACAATCTGAAATGCCTGATATCCTTTTCTTTGTCCAAGTGAAGGAAACTGCTTATGAAACCGCGCATACAACGGTTCCAGTTCCTGAGAAATCAGGATGATCACGCCATTCATAATGCCCCACATGACAAAGTTCCAGCTTGCACCATGCCAGATTCCGGTTGCAAACCAGGTAACCATGGTTGCCAGATAAACCGGCACCCTCTTTGCTACTCCTTTTCCAAAATGAGTCTTACAAAACTTTGTCAGCTTTCCCATTCGTTTGGAAATGCTCATTGGATAAAAAATATAGTCCCTGAACCAGGTTCCCATGGAAATATGCCAGCGCCGCCAATATTCCGCAATATTTTTTGAGAAGTATGGACGAATAAAGTTTTCCGCAACCTTCACTCCGAATACCTGCGCAATTCCTATGGTAATATCAATGCCTCCCGTAAAATCGGCATACAGTTCAATGCCATAGAAAATAATTCCGACCAGCACCCACGCACCGTTGTAATATTCATCTCCAATCACGGCAGTGGTTGCTGTAAGGATTGTATCTGCCACTACAAGTTTCTTGAAATATCCCCAGAGAATTCTTTCCAGTCCAAATATCACCTGCTTTTTGTCAAATACATGTTCTTCATACAACGTCTGTGATAAATCGGAATAACGGCTGATCGGTCCCTGTACCAGTTGTGGAAAAAATGATACAAACAGCAGATGTTTGAAAAAATTCTTCTGTGCATCGATTTTTTCCCAATATACATCCAACAGATATCCCAGCGACTGAAATGTATAAAAGGAAATTCCCATTGGAAGCAGTAAATCCAGATATTCCAGCTCCCGATCACTTCCAACCGCATAAAAAACAGCATTCATATTGTCAATCACAAAATCCGCATACTTAAATACTCCAAGAACAGCAAGTAAGATCAGAAGTGCTGACACCATAAGATTTCTTCGACGTTTTTCTCCTTTTTGCTTAAACTCCTTTTTCTCCTGCCGCGATGCAAACTGGCCGGCATTTTCCCGGATGTAAGTTTTTTCCTGTTTTCGGTTTCTTTCGATCCACAGTCCGGCCAGATAGGTCACCGCCGAACTTACAAGTAAAAAGATGGGATAAAAAATTCCTGCCGATGCATAAAAGCCAATGCTGATTATCAGAAGAAACGGCCACTGCCATTTGCGTGGAATCCGATAATACAGAAAAAATGCGACAGCGATAAATGCAATAAATGCATATGATGTAAAAAGCATACCGCCTCCCTGTTTTATTCTTCCTGTAAACGTTTTACCATAGTTACCAGCGTATCCAGCGAATTAAAATTTTCTTCCACAAAATCTTTTGCTGTGATCTCAATATCAAACGCATCGGTCAATTCCGAGACAAGACTGACCAGATCAAAAGAATCCAGAATTTTATCTGTCACCAATGCTTTTTCTTTTTCATAATCGATATCTTCATGCATTTCCTGTAAAATATCCAAAATGATTTCTCTTGTTTCCATAACTATTTTGTTCTCCTTCTTTTGTTTTTTTTATGATCCATATAAAACTGCTCCATTGCTTTGCGATTCATTTTTCCATTCGGAGTAAGCGGAAGCTGTTCTATAAGAAACAACACATTTGGAATCATATATCTTGGCAGACGCTGCTTTAATTCCATCAGAAGTTCTGCCTTTTTCAGCGTTCCTGTATAGAACAGGACGATCTTTTCATCTTCTTTTGGATAAATGCAGCATGCTGTCTGAATGCCATCGACCAGAAGTACATTTGCCTCAATCTCTCCCAGTTCAATCCGGTGCCCCATGTGTTTAATCTGATAATCTTTACGGGACACAAAGATCAGTTCTCCTTTTGCATTTCTTTTTCCAATATCACCCGTACGGTAAATCAGCTCCGGATAATACGGATTCAGGGGATTCTGGACAAATGCTTCTTTCGTCTTTTCCTTATTTCCATAATATCCATGAGTAAGACAGGTTCCCCGAATACAGATTTCTCCTTCTTCCCCCTGCGCAGCCTCTAAACCTCCTTTTAAAAGTAAAATTTCTGTATTTTCAAAAGGCTGTCCGATTGGGATCACCTCATTCTCCGAAAACTCCCGGTCTGCATGATAATAACAGCTCATTCCGGTTGCCTCCGTCGGCCCATACAGATTTGTAAATCTTACCTGTGGCAATGTCCGTTTCCACAGATTAAACTGCCGGATTGGAAACACTTCACTTCCAAATGCAACCGTGCGCAGATATTCCGGAACTACTTCTTTAAATGTCCCAAATGCAGAAATCATTGTAAGTGCAGATACCACCCAGCATATGGTATTGATTTTATGTACATTCAGATATTCCACCAGACGGACCGGAAACAGGAACAGTTCATGGGGAATCAGCCAGGTCGTTGCACCAAACTTCAGTGTCGGGTAAATGTCCTTCATACAGGCATCAAAATAAAGAGGTGCCTGATTGCCAAATACACTCTCTTCATCAAAATCCAACACCGCAGAAAGCTGGTCAATATAATCAATGACACCTCTGTGATGTCCCACTACCCCTTTTGGCATCCCTGTAGATCCGGAAGTAAAAAGCACATAAAGCGGATCTGTATCCAGTGCTGTTCTTCTTACCTTATCCAGCTTTTCCTTGTCCTCTCTTTTCTTTGCCAGTTCCTCATGCAGCATAATTTCTCCATCAAAAGGAAGTTCCTTTACACGTTTCAGATTCTCCTGATCACAGATGATAACTCTTGCTTTCGTATTTTCAATAATCAGTTCGATGCGTCTCTTCGGCATCTCTTCATCCAATGGCACATAAAAACAGCCGCTTTCGATCACTCCGAAAAACCCTTCCAATGCTTCCGGGCTTTTATTCATATAGATCAAAACCGGCTCCTTTTGATAACCTTTCCGAATTAATTCACTGCCAATTGCACGTATGTCATCTGAAAATTGCTGAAATGTCAACTGCGTTTTATCATTTGCAAATGCGATTTTATCCGGCACTCTTTTTACTGTCTCTTCCAAATATTCCAAAACATTTCTCTGCATTATTTTATCTCCTGTGTCTGTCTGTGATATTCTTTTACTGGCAATCCGTTATAGGTAACTACAGCAGATGCCAATATTTCCAATACGTCCGCATATGCCTGATTCAGGGTAAAATCTCTTTTTAAAAGAGATAATTCTGTACATCCCAGTAGCAGTTTCTGTGCGCCTCGTTGTTGTAATTGTGTACCAATTTGTTCAAATTCTTCAATTTCTACCGAGCGTCCGGCCTTAATCTGCTTATATATAATCTCCATGATTTTCTGTTGCTGTCTTTCATCAGGCAGCAACGTCTGGATATGTTTTTTTCCTAATTCCTGCTGGATAATCTTACACATTACCGTACCCGATGTTGCCAGAATTGCCACCTCATCAACACCCTCTGTCCTGAAATAATCAGCGGTTTTTTCCAACAGAGAAATAATTGGCAGATCTATTTGCCGGCAAAGCTCCCTGTAAAAATAATGTGCTGTAACACACGGGATTGCAAGATACGCTGCCCCCGCCTCCTTCAACCGTTTTCCGGCTTCTACCATTTGCGGAAGTGGATTTTTTTGTATATGATCCAATATGTACGAAGTACGATCTGGTGTCTGCGGAATACTCTGTAACACTATTGGAATATGTTTCTGATCGCAGTCGACATCTGTCATTCCTGTCACAAGCTCCATGAAATATGCAGTCGCCATTGGTCCAAGACCACCAATAATACCCAATGTTTTCATAACTGCTCCTAACTTTCGTTTTTCTCTTTCAGTTTATCAATTTCTCTCCTCTTTTCAATATGTGCCTTTTATTGTGCCTTTTATTTTTAGTACCTATGCACTAAAAAGCTCATTCCTTCCTATCTTCTATTTCTCTTTCTATCTGTTCCACCATTTCCTCCCATTTTGTTATGGTTTCCTCAATCGAATATACATATTTGGACTGTACCAGATTATCAAAATAACTGGCAAACATTTCACTGATGCCCGGTTCATCAATTGAGATAAAACCAAATGGAAACTCGTCAGATGTTGAACAGAATGCGACCTTATTTTGTCCAAATACATCAATTCCAAAAGAACTGTTTATTTTAAATTTATCCTCATTGATCATATAATACTGCCGTGTATGCGCCAGAAGGTTTCTATGAAAATTTTCAAGCATTTCCTTTCGAAGTTCCATGGACTCCACGTAAAAATAATGATCAAACACTCCCGGTAAATGCCCGGTTTTCATAAAATGCCTTACCTCTTCCATTCCAAAAATATTAATGTACTGGTTTTCTTTTACTTTTGGCATATCAAAAAACGCAGTGGCATATGTTCCAATCTGCGGATCTGCAATCAACTGTTTTTTTATTTCATCGGGAATCATAAGTGCCAGACACGGAAATCCCTCATACGTTACATGTGTTTCATCATGATCAATCAATGCACGGTATTTTCGAACCCCTTCCCCGGAATACCCCTGATAGCTGAACAGCGGACGATATGCACTCAGCATACACCCGACTTCCTGCCTGTATGCCTTTGCAATCATTTCATCGGAAATGACAATCATCTGATAATCCTGTTCCGAACACAAAATTATATGTCTGCGTGTAATAATGTAATGTTCCCATAAATGCAATTTCTGTTCTTCGCTGTTTTCACTGATATAAGCATAACGGATATCATAGGTATTATGTGTTGTAAATGCATATGGCAGTACCTGATGCAGTATCTGAATATTTTCCAGCATCCCGTCTTTTACATGTTCTGTCTGCTTTAAATTCACAAGTTGATGGCAAGTCAATTTTTCCGACTTATTTCCCTCACTTTGCCTCAATTGACATAACACCAGTTTACTTGCCCATGAAACATCCATATAAATTTCGGCATGATCCGGATCTTCCAGTTCCTGTTCCATGACGCACATAATTGCTTTTAAACAATCCATTTCCGAATCGCATTTCTGCACAATTTGGGCATTAAAACTTTTCAAGCTTACTTCATCAAAACGAATATGCCAGGTACTTTTTTCATTTTTTCTAAGCTGGTAAATATCAAGAATAATCTGCTGAATTTCATCCCATGCTTTTACTGTACTGTGTCCCAGCTTTTCAATCTTATAGAGACGAACCAGTTCCTCTTCCTGTTTACTGGATATTTTTATGTACTGGCATATTTCCCTAATATAATCCAAAGACGGAAGTCTCTGTCCTTTTGCCGTCTTCTGCAATGTTGTTCTGTCTAAAGATGCTTCTTTTGCAAGCTGGTACACATTTGATCCGCTTTTTGCAATATACTCTGATAACTTGTCACTAAACTCCGACATTCCTGCCTCCATTTTTCTTTTGTAACGCTTTTATTTTATCAATATTTATAAGCATTTCAATATGTGCCTTATATTGTGCCTTCCGAATATTTTAGACCAAAATGGTCTAAACAGCAATAGACCATTTTGGTCTCACATATACTATTAGTATGGGGGAGGTGACAAATATTTGATATATAAACGCATTCGCGATTTACGGGAAGACAAAGACTTAACACAGACAGAGATTGCCAGAATCTTAAATATTACACAACGAACCTACTCCAGATATGAAAATGACGAGCGACAAATTCCAACGGAAATTCTCTCTTCTCTGGCAGATTTTCATCACACAAGCGTAGATTATCTGATCGGAAGAACTGACCAACGGAAACCTTATCCGCTCCCCAGATCACATAGTTCATAAATTTAAAAAATCCGCATCGGCAAAACCGTCGCGGATTCTCACTTTAAGTATAAAAACCCCCATCTGCTTTCGCAGATGGGGGTTCTCATTGACAAATTTTAAACTAACTCAAGTAATACTTCCAGAGCGCCGTCACCTTTACGCTGACCAATCTTTACGATTCTTGTGTAACCACCGTTACGGTCTGCATACTTTGGTGCGATCTCATCAAATAACTTAGCAACAAGGTCAACTTCCTTTGTGCCCTTCTTGGTTCCGTCATTTGTCTTTACTGTGTAAAGAACTTTAAGCATTTCTCTTCTTGCATGAAGACGGGAAGGCTGATCCTTCTTAATCTTCTTCTCTACTTCGTCATAAACAGTAACTTTCTTACCATCAACAACTTCTTTTACTCTCTTGCCGTCTGCATCTTTACGAGCAACCTTAGCAGTAACAGTAACTTCGTCAAAGTTGTCTTTCTCACGAACAGCAGCAGCGATCAGGCCTTCTGCAACCTTACGGATTTCCTTAGCCTTTGCTTCTGTTGTTACGATCTTGCCATTAGCGATCAGAGCAGTAACCTGACCTCTGATTAAAGCCTTTCTCTGGCTGGATGTTCTGCTTAACTTACGATACTTTGCCATTTTAATTTTCCTCCATTTGTGGGGTATCCTGCCATACTCTTTGGATTTACCGGCAGAACCCATTCTTAATTCTGTGGCATTTCAAACCACAAGCCATAAATGTTCTATGACGTTGTCACACTCATCGGGATTACTGACACCGCCAGTTTTTATTATTCTTCACCCTGATTTAACTGTAAACCTAACTCTTTGAGTTTTGCAAGTACTTCTTCAAGAGACTTGCGGCCAAGATTACGAACCTTCATCATATCTTCCGGAGTACGGTTGATAAGCTCAGCAACGGTATTGATACCAGCTCTCTTCAGACAGTTGTAAGAACGAACCGATAATTCCAGTTCATCGATATTCATCTCAAGAACCTTCTCCTGTGTATCGTTCTCTTTCTCAACCATGATCTCTGCCTGCTGTGCAGCATCTGACAGATCAATGAAGAGATTTAAGTGCTCACTCAATACTTTCGCAGCAAGGCTGACTGCCTCATCTGGCTCTAAAGTTCCATTGGTATATACATCCAATGTAAGCTTATCATAATCAGTAACCTGACCTACACGAGTATTCTCAATCGTTACATTTACACGATCTACCGGTGTATAGATAGAATCGATTGCGATCACACCAATTGGTGTATCCTCTGTCTTATTCTTATCTGCGCTGACATATCCTCTGCCCTTTGTAATGGTAAGTTCCATATAGAGCTTGCAGTCTGCACCACCGTTTAAATGTGCGATCTCCAATTCAGGATTCATGATTTCGATATCCGAATCGACCTGGATATCTGCAGCTGTAACAACGCCTTCCCCTTCGAATTCAATGTAAGCAACTTTTGGTTCATTTGTAGAACTGTTATTGCGGATAGCGAGGTTCTTGATGTTCATAATAATTTCAGTAACATCTTCCTTAACGCCCGGGATTGAACTGAATTCATGGAGAACTCCGTCAATCTTCACCTGGCTTACAGCAGCTCCCGGTAAAGAAGAAAGCATAATTCTTCTTAAAGAGTTGCCAAGTGTAGTACCATATCCTCTTTCCAAAGGCTCTACAACAAATTTGCCATATGTCTTGTCTTCTGAAATTTCAGCGATCTCAATTTTTGGTTTTTCAAAATCGAACACTACAAAGTCCCTCCTTCTCGGGTTTACGATGCGTTAAACTAATTACTTAGAATATAACTCGACGATAAGCATCTCGTTTACTGGAACGTCGATCTGCTCACGGGATGGTAACTCTTTTACAGTTCCCTGCAGCTTCTCTGCGTCGATATCTAACCATTCTGGAACGATTCTTCCACCAGCAACCTCAACGATGTCTTTCATACGCTGAATGTTCTTCTTGCTTTCCTTAATCTCAACAACATCGCCAGCCTTAACCAGGTAAGAAGGAATGTTTACAACCTTACCGTTTACGGTTACGAACTTGTGGTCAACGATCTGTCTTGCTTCCTTACGGGTTCTTGCGAATCCAAGACGGAATACTACGTTGTCAAGTCTTGACTCAAGGATTGTCATCAGGTTTGGACCTGTTAATCCTCTCATCTTATCTGCTCTCTTATAGTAATTACGGAAAGGCTTCTCTAATACACCATAGATGAATTTAGCCTTCTGCTTTTCTCTTAACTGAAGTCCGTACTCAGATACCTTACGGTTTCCTCTCTGAAGATTTCTCTTTGACTTCTTATCATATCCTAAATAACTTGGCTCTAAACCAAGGGATCTACATCTTTTCAGTACAGGTACTTTATTCACTGCCATCTTAATCGATACCTCCTAATTAAACTCTTCTACGCTTTGGTGGACGGCATCCGTTATGTGGTACTGGAGTAACATCCTTGATGGAAACTACTTCAAGACCGCATGCGGAAAGGGCACGGATAGCAGCCTCACGTCCTGAGCCTGGTCCCTTAACCATAACATCAACTGTCTTCAAACCATGAATTAAAGCTGCCTTCGTAGCAGTTTCTGCTGCCATCTGTGCAGCATATGGAGTAGATTTCTTTGAACCTCTAAATCCAAGACCACCAGCACTAGCCCATGATAAAGCGTTACCTTCAGTATCAGTAATTGTCACGATTGTGTTATTGAAAGATGCCTGAATGTGTGCCTGTCCGCGTTCAACGTTTTTCTTTACGCGCTTTTTTGTTGTTTTCTTTGCAACGTTCTTAGCCATATCTAAACTAACCTACTTTCTCTGATTAAACTTATTTCTTCTTATTTGCTACAGTTCTCTTAGGACCTTTTCTTGTTCTTGCGTTTGTCTTAGTCTTCTGACCACGAACTGGCAGTCCTTTTCTGTGACGGATTCCACGATAGCATCCGATCTCCTGAAGTCTCTTAATATTAAGAGCGATCTCTCTTCTTAAATCACCTTCTACAGTCTGTGTCTCATCGATGACTGCACTGATTCTCTTAACCTCATCATCAGTAAGATCTCTAACACGTGTGCTAGGATCTACGTTTGCTGCTTCAAGGATACGGTCAGCACTTGCTCTACCGATTCCGTAGATGTAAGTCAGACCGATTTCTACACGTTTTTCTCTTGGTAAATCTACACCTGCAATACGAGCCATGTGTGTTTACACCTCCATAAAATTTTTAAGATTATTTAGTAGTCATAAATACACCTGCAACCGCGTATTTTCCCGAACCCTATCCGTATACAGCTACGGTTGCACGTCCTGAAATGTGTGCATACAAATAGGATTTCCATATTCGCATATTTGTCCCATGCCACTCGGTATTATAGCAAAAAAGACCAGACTATGCCTCTGTTTATTATGAACAGCGCAAATTCACTGCGCTGCAGCCGCACATAATGATTTCATCGCAAATGCGATGCTGCTTTCGCCAGTCTGTTATAAACTGACTATAGCGCACAAATAACAGGGTTCTTCTGTCAAGAAGTAATTAACCCTGTCTCTGTTTGTGCTTCGGATTCTCACAGATAATTCTGATGCTTCCTTTTCTCTTGATGACTTTGCATTTCTCGCAAATAGGCTTAACTGATGATCTTACCTTCACAGCAAATCCTCCTTTCTCTATAAAAGCCCTGTTTCTGCGGTTTTCCGCATTTTTCAGGTACTTTCCAAAAAGTGTCCGAATAATATTATACACAGACACCTTGTGGAAGTCAACATATTTTTTATTTATCTCTCCAGATGATTCTTCCCTTTGTCAGGTCATATGGGGACATTTCAATTGTTACTTTATCTCCCGGCAGGATACGGATAAAATTCATACGAAGTTTTCCGCTGATCGTTGCCAGAATCTGGTGACCATTCTCAAGTTCTACTTTAAAAAAAGCGTTTGGCAGTTTTTCTACTACTACGCCTTCCACTTCAATAACATCTGCTTTTGACATAACTTTCTTTCCTCCTGTATCGACTCTTTTCCATTTTCCTGTTGTTAAAAGAGATTTAAAAATCCGGCTTTCTTTTCCTCTTCTGTCAGAGAAAGAATCTCCGGTTTTCCATCTGTAATAAGTATCGTATTCTCATAGTGAGCGGATAATGACTTATCTTCCGTGACAACGGTCCACTCATCATCCATCCAGAGTACATCTTTGGTTCCCACATTAATCATCGGCTCCACGGCAAGTGTCATCCCCGGTTTCAGCTTAATTCCTCTGCGAAACCGTGACTGTCTGAAATTCGGGATCTCCGGTTCTTCATGCAAATGGCTGCCAATTCCATGTCCACAAAGATCCTCGACCACACCATATCCAAACTGATTTGCATAGTCACCAATTGCTGCGGAAATATCATAAAGATGATTTCCAGCCACTGCTTTTTTCATTCCTTCAATAAAGGACTGTCTGGTCCGTTCGATCAGAAGCTTTGCCTCCTCACTCACTTCTCCGACTGCAACGGTTCTCGCCGCATCTGAATGATAGCCTTCATAAATAACTCCTGCATCCAGACTGACAATATCTCCTTCTTTGATGATCCTTTCGTCTGTCGGAATCCCATGCACCACTTCTTCATTTACCGAAACACAAATGGACGCCGGATATCCGCAATAATTTTTAAATGAAGGAATACATCCATATCCGCGGATCATCTCTTCCCCCAACCGGTCAATGTCCAAAGTAGACATCCCAGGTTTGATTTCTCTTGCAAGATTCTGATGCACGGCAGCGAGGATTTTCCCCGCGCGGCGCATTTTTTCAATCTCTTCAGCAGATTTGATCGTTACTTTCATCTTATTCACCTAAGATTGCAACAATATCGGCAAACACTTCATCCATTGGCTTGGTTCCGTCAACGGATTTCAGGATTCCCTGTGCCTTGTAATAATCGATCAGTGGCTGTGTCTGTTCATGATATACAGACAGACGCTTCTGTACAGTTTCCGGCTTGTCATCATCCCGAAGTACGGTTTCCGCTCCACAGGCATCACACTTGCCTTCCACCTTTGTCGGATTAAATACGATATGATATGTTGCCCCGCAATTTAAGCAGGCACGTCTTCCACCCATACGTTTTACAATATTCTCATCCGGAACATCAACATCAATTGCATAATCCATCGTCTGGCTGATTTTCTTTAATGCTGCATCTAAAGCTTCGGCCTGTGGAATTGTTCTTGGAAATCCGTCCAGAACAAATCCGTTTTTGCAGTCATCCTGCTGGATACGATCCATAACCAGATCACAGGTCAGTTCATCCGGCACAAGTGCACCCTGATCCATATATGTTTTTGCTTTTTTTCCTAACTCTGTACCATTTTTGATATTTGCACGGAAAATATCACCGGTGGAAATATGAGGAATCTGGTATTTTGCAGCAATCTGCTTTGCCTGTGTTCCTTTTCCTGCCCCCGGAGCCCCTAACATAATAATCTTCATATCATTTCTCCATTTCTGTTATTAAACACGATATATTTTTATATAGAAGAATTGCTCCCCGTATCATAAGGGAAATGGAGATACCGGAATCCAGTATCTCCAAAATATAATTAGTCGTTCAAAAATCCCTTGTAATAGCGAACTCTCATCTGTGACTCAACCTGCTTAATTGTCTCAATAACAACACCGACAATAATGATGATTGATGTACCACCGAAAGAAACATCTGCCTTAAATACACCGTTGAAGAAAATTGGAATAAATGCAACGATGGACAGACCAACTGCTCCGATGAATACAATGTAGTTGAGTATCTGATTTAAATAATCACTGGTAGGCTTTCCAGGACGGATACCCGGAATAAAACCACCGGCTTTCTTCATATTGTTTGCAATCTCCAAAGGATTGAATGTAATCTGTGTATAGAAATATGCAAACGCGATAATTAACAGAATATAAACCACAAGTCCGATACTGTAGATCGGCTCTTCCGGATTGCACCAGTTAGACTGGGACATTCCCTTTAAGATCTTGCTTCCGATACCTGTTCCATTACCTTTTCCAAGAATCGCTGCGATAATCACTGGTGTCTGTAACAGTGACTGTGCAAAGATGACAGGGATTACACCGCCGGTATTGACCTTAAGCGGAATGTGTGTGGACTGACCACCCACCTGTTTTCTTCCCTGCAGCTTCTTGGAATACTGAACTGGGATTCTACGCTCTGCATCCTGAAGTACTACTACGAATACTACCATTGCAACGATGATTGCAATAATGATCAGGCCTGCCACGATTCCCTTTGGAATGGATTTGTTCGCAATGAACTGACTCCAAAGAGTTCCCATATCTTCCGGCATACGTGAAATGATGTTGATAACCAATACAATGGAAATACCATTTCCGATACCTTTCTCTGTGATGCGCTCACCAATCCACATAAGAACTGCAGATCCTGCCGTAAGTCCTGTAATAACCTCAATAACGGCTAAAGGTCCCTGGCCGGTGAGATATCCACCACGGTAAAAACCGATTGTCATTGCTATAGACTGAATCAATGCAAGAACGATGGTCACATAACGGGTAAGTGCAACCATCTTCTTTCTTCCCTCTTCTCCGTCACGCTGAATTTCTTCAAGCTTCGGAATCGCAATGGTAAGCAGCTGAATAATGATGGATGAAGTAATGTACGGTGTAATATTCAGTGCGAATACAGACATATTCAGGAAAGAACCACCTGTAATCGCATTGAAAAATCCAAGTCCGTCTGCAGACTGGCTTGCCCACCACTGTTTAAACACTTCCCCATCAACCCCCGGAGCCGGAAGTTCACTTCCGATCCGGATGATGATCAGCATCAAAAAAGTAAAAAGAATTCGATCTCGAATGTCCTTTACTTTAAATGCATTACGCAGTGTCTTAAACATTAGATCACCTCAGCTTTTCCACCAAGAGCTTCAATCTTCTCCTTGGCACTAGCACTGAAAGCGTTAGCCTGGACTGTAAGCTTCTTAGTAAATTCTCCATTTCCAAGAATCTTTACGCCGTCTCTTGGGTTCTTAACGATACCTGCTTCGATCAGTGTATCTACTGATACTACAGTGTCATTATCGAATTTCTCAAGAGCTGAAAGATTAATTCCGATGATTTCCTTAGAGTTTCTACACTTGAAACCTCTCTTTGGTAATCTTCTGTATAATGGCATCTGGCCACCTTCGAACCCTGGTCTTGGTGCTCCAGAACGAGCCTTCTGACCCTTATGGCCCTTACCAGCAGTCTTGCCATTTCCTGAACCGTGTCCACGACCTCTTCTGAAGTTATCGCTGTGTACGGAGCCTTCTGCTGCTTTTAAACTAGATAAATCCATTTTGGCACCTCCTTATTTTATTCTATGCTTCTTCTACGTTAACGTATGGTGCAACCTTGCGAAGCGCGCCCTGTGTAGCTGCGTTGTTTGGTAACTCTACAGTCTTGTGTAACTTAGTTAATCCAAGAGCTTCGATTGTCTTCTTGTTCTTCGGAACAGCACCGATTGTTGACTTAATAAGTGTAACTTTTACTTTATCTGCCATGACTTAGTCGCTCCTCCTTAACCTAAGATTTCTTCTACAGATTTACCGCGAAGTCTTGCAACTTCTTCCGGGCTTCTTAACTGAGAAAGTGCCTCGATAGTAGCAAGTACAACGTTCTGCTTATTATTTGATCCTAATGATTTTGTACGGATATTTGTGATACCTGCAAGCTCACATACGGAACGAGCCGGACCACCTGCGATGATACCAGTACCTTCAGGAGACTTCTTTAATAATACGGAAGCACCTGTGTATTTTCCTGTTACATCATGTGTAATAGAGTTATTCTCGTCTAATTTAACACTGATGAGGCTCTTAATTGCATCTTCTTTTCCTTTGCGGATTGCTTCAGGAATTTCAGCAGCCTTTCCAAGACCTGCACCAACATGACCATTCTTGTCACCAACAACAACGAGAGCTGTGAAGCGCATGTTACGTCCACCCTTAACGACCTTTGTTACACGCTTGATGTCAACAACCTGGTCAACTAATTCTAATTGACTCGCATCAATGATTTCACGTTTCATGTTTGTCTCCTCCTAAAACTCTAAACCAGCTTCTCTTGCTGCTTCAGCTAATGCCTTTACCTTGCCTGCGTAAATAAAACCGCCTCGATCGAAGACAACTGTGGTAATACCCTTATCTAATGCTTTCTTTGCAATAACAGTACCAAGTTTTGCTGCTGCATCAACGTTATTAGTCTTCTCAAGCTCTGCCTTTAAATCTTTATCCAGAGTTGAAGCAGAAACAAGTGTATTTCCAACTGTATCATCAATAATCTGAGCATACATATGGTTATTACTTCTGAATACAGCTAAACGAGGACGCTCTGCTGTACCTGCAAGATGATTACGCATTCTGCTATGCTTCTTTTCACGAACTTCTGTTCTTGACTTTTTACTAACCATTTCTTGTCCACTCCTTTAATTATTTCTTACCAGTCTTACCAACTTTACGTCTAATAACTTCATCAGCATACTTGATACCCTTGCCCTTATATGGCTCAGGTCTTCTCTTATCTCTGATTTCAGCTGCGTACTGGCCAACTTTTTCTTTGTCAATACCTTTAACGATAATCTTGTTATCTTCAACAACTGCCTCAAGTCCTTCTGGATCTTCCATCTCAACCGGATGAGAATATCCAAGGTGAAGTGTTAACTTCTTTCCGGACTTCTGTGCTCTATAACCTACACCGTTTACCTCAAGGGTCTTGGTGTAACCATCAGTTACACCAACAACCATGTTGTTTATCAGTGTTCTTGTTAATCCGTGTAAGGATTTCATTTTCTTTAAATCGTTTGGTCTTGTAACTACGACTTCAGAGCCCTCAACCTTAATATCCATCTCTGATGGAAGAGTTCTCTCCAAAGTACCCTTTGGACCTTTTACAGTCACATGATTATTTTCTGCGATCTCAACTGTTACTCCAGCTGGAATTGCGATTGGCATTCTTCCTATACGTGACATGCCCGTACCTCCTGTATTTATTGGATGTTAATAGTTTCTATCTGGTTTTGACTACCATACAAATGCTAATACTTCGCCACCAACCTGAAGCTTTCTTGCTTCCTTGTCGGTAACGATTCCCTGGTTCGTAGAAAGGATTGCGATTCCTAATCCACCAAGTACACTCGGGATTTCATCCTTGCCAGCGTATACACGTAAACCTGGCTTGGAAATTCTCTTAATTCCTGTAATGATCTTCTCATTCTTATCAGCGCCATACTTCAATGTGACACGGATTGTCTTGAAGTTACCATCCTCGATGATGTCATACTTCTCGATGAAACCTTCATCAACAAGGATGCCAGCGATAGCAACTTTGATCTTAGAAGCTGGAATATCTACTGTATCATGTTTTGCAGTATTTGCATTACGGATTCTTGTAAGCATATCTGCAATTGGATCACTTGTCATCATCATGACATTTTTCCTCCTTTTGGACTACAACTTTTCTCTTAAAGGTTTACCAGGATGCCTTCTTAACGCCTGGAATCTGACCTTTATATGCTAACTCACGGAAACATACTCTACAGATTCCGTATTTTCTTAAAACTGAATGTGGACGTCCACAAATTCTGCAACGTGTATATTCTCTGGTAGAGAATTTTGGTTTACGCTGCTGTTTAATTTTCATACTTGTCTTAGCCATTAAAAATTCCCTCCTGATTATTTAGCAAATGGCATGTTAAACAGAGTTAATAACTCACGTGCCTCTTCATCTGTCTTTGCAGTTGTAACGAAGATGATATCCATACCACGAACCTTATCTACCTTATCGTACTCGATCTCTGGGAAGATAATCTGCTCTTTGATACCAAGTGCGTAGTTTCCACGTCCGTCAAATGCGTTTGGATTAACACCACGGAAGTCACGTACACGAGGTAATGCTAAGTTGATCAGACGATCAGCGAACTCATACATCTTCTCGCCACGTAAGGTAACCTTACATCCGATTGGCATGTTCTCTCTGATCTTGAAGTTTGCGATCGCGTTCTTAGCCTTTGTTGTAACAGCCTTCTGACCTGTGATAGCCTCCATGTCCTTTACAGCTGCCTCAAGAAGCTTTGCGTTCTCCTTAGCCTCACCAACACCCATGTTAACTACGATCTTGTCAAGCTTTGGAACCTCCATTGTATTCTTGTATCCGAACTTTTTGATCATTGCGTCTTTGATCTCATTTTCGTACTGCTCTTTAAGTCTACTCAATGTTTTGTCCTCCTCTCTTCAATTAATCGATAACATCGCCTGTTGATTTCGCATAACGTACTTTCTTGTCTCCGTCCATCTTGAAACCTACACGGGTAGCTTTTCCTTTGTGAAGGAACATTACGTTTGATGCATCAATAGGTCCTTCCTGATGAAGGATTCCGCCCTGCTGGTTTGCCATGCTTGGCTTTGCATGCTTGGTAACCATGTTAACGCCTTCAACGAGGAGTGTGTTGTCTTTTTTATTTACGGCAATAACCTTGCCCTCTTTGTCTTTATCTCTGCCAGCGATAACTTTTACCATATCGCCTTTTTTGATCTTCATACTTGCCATCTTCGTTCCTCCTATAATACTTCTGGAGCCAGAGAAACAATTTTCATGAACTGTTTCTCACGAAGCTCACGAGCTACTGGTCCAAAGATACGAGTTCCTCTCGGAGTTTTGTCGTCCTTGATAATAACTGCTGCGTTCTCATCAAACTTAATATAGGAACCATCTTTACGACGGGCACCCTTTACTGAACGAACAACTACGGCTTTTACAACATCGCCCTTTTTAACAACACCGCCTGGTGTTGCATCTTTAACAGTAGCAACGATCACATCGCCGATGTTCGCATATCTTCTGGTAGATCCACCCATTACGCGGATAACAAGTAACTCTTTTGCGCCAGTATTGTCCGCAACTTTGAGTCTGCTTTCCTGCTGTACCATGCTTGTAGCCTCCTTTTATTATTTTGCTCTTTCCATGATTTCTACAAGTCTCCATCTCTTATCTTTAGATAATGGTCTTGTTTCCATAACTCTGACGGTATCGCCGATCTTAGCATCGTTGTTCTCGTCATGAGCCTTTAACTTATAAGTCTTTTTAACGATCTTGTTGTACAGTGGATGTCTCTCGTTGTTCTTTACAGCTACAACGATTGTCTTATCCATCTTATCGCTTACAACAACACCTACACGTGTTTTTCTAAGATTTCTTTCTTCCACGACCGAAGTCTCCTTTCTGAGAATTGGATTTATTCAGCAACGCTAGCTTTCTCGGTGATAACAGTCTGAATTCTAGCAATATTCTTGCGAACTTCTTTAATTCTGGCTGTATTATCTAACTGATTGGTTGCATTCTGGAATCTCAAATTGAAAAGTTCCTTTTTTGCATCAACTAACTGTGACTGTAAATCTGCAACAGTAAGTGACTTTAATTCTTCTAAATATGCACTAGTTTTCATTTGACTCACCGCCTTCTAAATCTGCACGTGAAACTACTTTACATTTGCAAGGTAATTTATGTGTAGCAAGACGTAAAGCTTCTTTCGCTACGTCTTCCGGAACACCGGAGATTTCAAATAATACTCTACCTGGTTTAACTACAGCTACCCAATACTCAAGGGCACCCTTTCCTTTACCCATTCGAACACCCATAGGCTTATGAGTTACAGGCTTCTCTGGGAAGATCTTGATCCAGACTTTACCACCACGCTTGATATATCTTGTCATAGCAACACGGGCTGCCTCGATCTGATTTGCCTTAATCCAGCAAGGCTCTAATGATACGATACCATACTCACCGTATGTGATCTTGTTTCCTCTGGTTGCTTTACCAGCCATGGAACCACGGAACTGTTTACGATGTTTTACTCTCTTTGGCATTAACATAATTACTGAGCTCCTCCTTCCTTATTAGCCTTTGTAGGAAGCACTTCGCCACGGTAGATCCAAACCTTAACACCTACTTTACCGTAAGTGGTATCTGCCTCTGCGAATCCATAATCGATATCTGCACGAAGTGTCTGAAGCGGTATAGTTCCTTCAGAGTAGAACTCTGTACGGGCCATATCAGCTCCACCAAGACGTCCTGAGCAGGAAGTCTTAATTCCCTTTGCACCGGTCTTCATTGCACGACCCATGCAGGACTTCATTGCTCTACGGAAAGAAACACGGTTCTCAAGCTGTAAAGCGATGTTCTCAGCTACTAACTGAGCGTCACGATCTGGTCTCTTTACTTCTTTGATATCTACAACTAACTTCTTATCTGTAAGTTTCTGAACTTCTGCCTTGATCTTTTCGATCTCAGCGCCGCCCTTACCAATTACAACACCTGGCTTAGCTGTGTAAATGATAACCTTCACACGATCTGATGCTCTTTCGATCTCAATCTTAGAAACACCAGCTGCGTATAATTTTTTCTTCAGAAATGTTCTGATATTGTAATCTTCTACTAAGTAATCAGCGAAATCTCCATCTGCATACCATTTAGAATCCCAATCTTTGATAACGCCGACTCTTAATCCATGAGGATTAACCTTCTGTCCCATGATTGCCTCCTATCTTTCATCGAGCACGATTGTAATGTGGCTCATTCTCTTTTCGATTCTATAAGCTCTACCCTGTGCACGAGGATGAATTCTCTTCATTGTTGGTCCCTTATTTGCGTAGCACTCTGCTACATAAAGGTTTTCTGCCTTCATTCCGTTATTGTTCTCAGCGTTAGCGATTGCTGACTTTAATAACTTCTCTACAACGCTTGAAGCGTATCTTGGGTTGTAGGATACGATTGCAAGTGCAGTCGCAACATCCTTACCACGAATTGCATCTAATACGAAGCAAGCCTTCTGTACTGACACTCTAGCATAAGATAACTTAGCTGAAGGTCTTGTGTCCTTTACTTCGTTTCTCTCTCTCTTGATCTGGGATCTATGTCCTTTTGCCATGGATGAAACCTCCTTCCACTAAATATTATTTTATCTCACGCCTGATTTCTTTTCGTCTTTTCCATGTCCTCTGTAAGTTCTTGTTGCAACGAACTCACCGAGCTTATGTCCAACCATGTCCTCTGTAACATATACCGGAACATGCTTTCTTCCGTCATGAACAGCGATTGTGTGTCCAACGAAAGATGGGAAAATAGTAGAACGACGGGACCAGGTCTTAATTACGGACTTGTCTCCGGAAGCGTTCATAGCATCTACTTTTTTGAGTAAGCTCTCATCAGCAAATGGTCCTTTTTTAAGTGAACGTGCCATTTCATAAACCTCCTAATTATTTGATAGCTCTACCGTCTCTTCTTCTTACGATAAGCTTGTTAGACTGCTTGTTCTTCTTTCTGGTCTTTAAACCAAGTGCAGGCTTGCCCCATGGAGTACATGGTCCTGGACGACCTACCGGAGCCTTACCTTCACCACCACCGTGTGGATGGTCATTAGGGTTCATAACAGAACCACGAACTGTTGGGCGGATACCCATGTGACGCTTACGTCCAGCCTTACCAATATTTACGAGGTTGTGGTCACCGTTTCCGATAACACCGATTGTTGCTCTACACTGAATTGGAACCATTCTCATCTCGCCTGAAGGAAGACGAAGTGTTGCATACTTTCCTTCCTTAGCCATCAGCTGTGCGCTGAGTCCGGCAGAACGTACTAACTGTCCGCCCTTACCTGGCAGTAACTCGATGTTGTGGATCTGTGTACCAACCGGAATATTCTCAAGTGGTAAACAGTTTCCAACTCTTACCTCTGCTTCTGGTCCGTTCATAACCTTCATACCGTCGGTTAATCCTGCAGGAGCAAGGATATATGCTTTCTCACCATCTGCATAGCAGATCAGTGCGATATTTGCTGTTCTGTTCGGATCGTATTCAACACCGATTACGGTTGCCGGAATACCATCTTTTCTTCTCTTAAAGTCGATGATTCTGTATTTTCTTCTGTTTCCACCACCCTGGTGTCTAACTGTGATTTTACCCTGATTGTTACGACCAGCGTTCTTCTTTAAAGAAGTTGTAAGGGATTTCTCAGGAGTTGTCTTAGTGATCTCAGAGAAATCAGAACCAGTCATATTTCTTCTGGAAGGTGTATATGGGTTATATGTCTTAATTCCCATTGTTTTTCTCCTTTCGATGTTTTCATTATCGTGTCATCTCTGACACATATCTTGTAATGCATCGTAGATGCATTGCCTACGCACTTGCTTGCGAAGCAACTCTTATGCAAGTGCTCCTTTTGGAATTATAATCCAGCGAAGATCTCGATATCCTTGCTGTCCTCTGTTAACTGAACGATTGCTTTCTTTGTCTTAGCAGTCTTTCCTGTTACCATTCCACGTCTTCTGTTCTTGCCTTCACAATTCATTGTGTTGACCTTGGCAACCTTTGTTCCCTCGAACATTCTCTCTACGGCTTCCTTGATCATAGTTTTGTTTGCATCCGGATGAACAAGAAATGTATATTTCTTCTCAGCCATTGCATTCATACTCTTCTCAGTTACTACTGGTTTGAGGATTACATCATAATACTGTACGTTTGCCATTATGCATACACCTCCTCGATTGTTGCAAGAGCAGCCTTTGTAACAACTACCTTGTCATACTTTAATGCATCAAATACATTCAGCTCGTTTGTCTGAGCAGTCTTAACAGTTGGAATATTTGCTGCAGATGCGATCACGTTTGTGTCCATGTCGTTTAATACAACAAGTGCCTTCTCAACTTTCAGATTGTCCATAACCTGTACGAACTTCTTTGTCTTAATTTCATCTAATTTCAGCTCATCAACAACTACGAACTTGTTCTCTGCTACCTTAGAAGTCAGAACAGACTTTAATGCAGCTCTCTTCTCTTTCTTGTTGAGCTTGAATGAGTAATCTCTTGGTACCGGAGCGAATACAACTCCGCCGCCTGTCCACTGTGGAGAACGTGTAGATCCCTGTCTTGCATGACCGGTTCCCTTCTGTCTCCATGGTTTTCTTCCGCCACCGCGAACTTCAGAACGTGTCTTAGCCTTCTGTGTTCCCTGACGATTATTTGCAAGCTGCTGAAGCACAGCCATATGAACTAAATGCTCATTAATTTCTACGCCGAAAATGGAATCGTTTAATTCGATAGAATCAACTTCTTTACCTTCCATATTATAAACAGCTACTTTAGCCATCGTAAAGTTCCTCCTTTCTTACTTTGCACTATTTACCAGACTTTGTGGTCTCTTTTACTGTGATGAGAGCTTTCTTTGCTCCTGGGACAGCACCCTTGATCAGCAGTAAGTTGTTCTCTGCGTCAACTCTTACAACTTCAAGATTCTGAGTTGTAACTTTTACGCTACCCATGTGTCCAGGCATTCCTTTTCCCTTGAATACACGGCTCGGAGAAGAACATGCACCGTTAGAACCCTGATGACGATGGAACTTAGAACCATGAGCCATCGGTCCTCTGTGCTGACCTAATCTCTTAATAGCACCCTGGAAACCTTTACCTTTTGAAATAGCAGTAACATCAACCTTGTCACCTTCTGCGAAGATGTCAGCTTTGATTTCATCTGCTAACTTATACTCGTCTGCGTTCTCAAACTTGAACTCGCGAACGAATCTCTTACCAGATACACCAGCTTTAGCGAAGTGACCCATCTGAGCCTTGTTTACGCCATGTCTGTTGCGAATTTCTTTCTTTCCGTTGGCATCTTTGTTAACAGTCTTTTCTTTCTTGTCAACAAATCCAACCTGAACTGCACTGTATCCATCGTTGTCTACTGTCTTAATCTGAGTAACAACACAAGGACCAGCCTGTAATACAGTAACCGGCACTAATACGCCGTCTGCATTGAAGATCTGTGTCATTCCGACTTTTGTTGCTAAAATCGCTTTCTTCATTGTTTAACCTCCTGTTTTCTACAGCGGAACGCCTCTTGCCCACCTGCTGATCTGCAGTGGAGTAGCGGAACCGTTCATCCTAGAGCAGCCATATCTATATGAAATAACTAATCAGGACTTACGAAATAATTTGTCGAAACAGTTATTATTTCTGTTTCATTTTAATATCGATGTAAACACCTGCTGGCATCTCAAGACGTGATAAAGCATCAACAGTCTTCTGAGTTGGTGTAACGATATCAATCAGTCTCTTATGAGTTCTCTGCTCGAACTGTTCGCGGGAATCTTTGTACTTGTGAGTAGCTCTAAGAATTGTAACTACTTCCTTCTTAGTAGGAAGAGGTACCGGTCCGCTCACCTGTGATCCGTTCTTCTTTACAGTCTCGATGATTTTCTTTGCTGATGAATCAACTAATTCGTGATCATAAGCCTTGAGAGTGATTCTCATTACTTGACTTGCCATAAAAAAAGTCGCCTCCTTTTCGCACTTTGTAAATAGTACGACAAGCGGTGACTGTACACTTCTCCGTGTGTGTCCTGCGGTACATCTCTGATGTATCGCCCCATCGTCAGGCGATTCGCATTTTTTCACACGTTGTTTCTATCTTTGATAGACCATATTGTTTGTACAGTGACTTGTCGTCAGTTTCCTAACTTGACATTCGCTCCACGGAAAACCTGCCACATAGGCAGCAACCTCACGTTTCACAGCTATCATGCCACAGCAATTGATATTATACATGGTCTTTCCCAAAAAAGCAAGAACTTTTTTTATTTTTTCTTTTACGTTTTTTCGCCCCAAAATTTAATGATTGATTATTTTTTCTATTTTTCATATAATGTTACTGTTTTATACAGATGAAAATCAGGAGGATATGATATATGTGGTTAGCAGATCAATGGAATGACTATGAAGTGATCGATTGTTCAAAAGGTGAAAAGCTCGAACGCTGGGGAGATTATCTTCTCGTCCGCCCAGATCCCCAGGTAATCTGGGATACTCCGAAAAAGGAAAATGGATGGCGCAAAATGAACGGCCACTACCACCGCAGTTCCAAAGGAGGTGGAGAATGGGAATTTTTCCAGCTTCCAAAAGAATGGACCATTCAATATTCCCTGCCTATTAATAAGAAGTTAACGTTTCATTTAAAACCTTTCAGTTTTAAACATACCGGATTATTTCCGGAACAGGCTGCCAACTGGAACTGGTTTTCCCAGCTCATTGCAGACGCCGTTTCCAAAGGACGCCAGGTTAAGGTTCTTAATCTTTTCGCCTATACCGGTGGGGCAACACTTGCGGCCGCTGCGGCAGGTGCAAGCGTAACCCATGTAGATGCATCCAAAGGCATGGTCACCTGGGCAAAAGAAAATGCAATTTCTTCCGGTCTGAAAGATGCCCCGATCCGGTGGCTGGTCGATGACTGTGTCAAATTTGTAGAGCGGGAAATCCGTCGTGGGAACCATTATGATGCCATTATCATGGACCCGCCGTCTTACGGTCGCGGACCAAAAGGGGAAATCTGGAAAATAGAAGAGAGCGTTTATCCGCTCATCCAGCTCTGCAGCCAGATTTTAACGGACAATCCGCTCTTCTTCCTGATTAACTCATATACCACCGGTCTGCAGCCGGCAGTTCTTTCCTATATGATAAGCACGGTGCTTGGCACCGCCAATGGTACAGTCACCGCCAGCGAGATCGGTCTTCCGGTTTCCTCCAACGGACTGGTTCTTCCATGTGGTGCCAGTGGGCGCTACGAAGCTACCGGGATTTAACCAATCCCTTTTCTTTCCACTTTCCGCTCTTCCAGCGAAGGTACATGCCAACGGCACGGACGCATTCATCACCAGTCATACCGATGTATGCGCCCACGGCCAGAAGGCCCAGACGGATTCCAAACAGATACGTTCCCCCAACTGAACACAAAATCATAAAGCAGGCACCCATCACTACCGGGAATACGGCATCCCCACTTGTCTTTAATGCCTGTCCGTACACCAGATTGGTTACACGGCCTATCTCAAGTACGATGTCAATTGCCAGAAGTTTACCGACAAGCGACACCATCTGCGGATCTTTGGAAAACAGCTGCATAATCCAGCCGGAACAAAGCGTAAACACCGTCTCCAGAATAACTGCAACAATCACTCCGATCACCGCTGCTTTTTTCGTTCCACGGTCACACGCATCATACTCTTTCGCACCGATATGCCATCCCGTCATAATTGCATTTGCCTGTGCAAGTGCCGCACCTACACAATAGGAAAAATTTGTGATCTGCATTGTGTAGGAACGCGCTGTCACATTAAGCCCCTGCGCATCCATCTGATTCAGGAAACGGATCACCAGCGTCATGGAAACGTTATAGATCGCGGTCTCACATGCAGATGGAAGCCCGATACGGATGATCTGTCCCATCACTGCCCGGTTGCTCTCTCTCTCCGGATGCTGTTTTGCTTTCACCAAAACAGCACCAAGCAGTACAACAATCACCAGATTGATGATGCGTGAGATCACCGTAGCGGTAGCAACACCCGCCACCCCTTTGTGCAGTACAAACAGGAAAAATGCATTCAGGCAAAAATTAATAACATTACCGATAATTGATGCATACAACGGTTCCTTCGAAAACCCAAACGCTCGAAGATAACTCGAACAGATCGGAATCAGTGCATTTAAAATACAAAATCCGCCCACGATCTGCAGATAAGTTTTCGCCGGCTGCATCAGTGCATCTGCCACACCGACCCCAGAGAGAATGGTCCCTGCACCGAGTGATAAGAACAGAGACATTATTACGCCAAGCACTGCATTAAATGCCAGTCCAAGCTGTCTGGCCTGATATGCCACCCCCGGTCTGCCTGCCCCGATATTCTGCGTCATGACGGCCACCATTCCGGAGGAAATCACAGAAAACATAATAATAAAAATCCCTATATATGTATTCGCAGTTCCCACCGCCCCTACCGCCTGATCATTTACAGACGAAAGCATCAGGGTATCAACCATTCCCGAAAGCATATACAAAAGTGTTTCCAGACAAATGGGAATAAAAAGCTGCGTTAAATTTTTTCTCCTCTGTTCCATTTATGGTATCTCCTTTCTTTCGTATTCATTTTATGCCCTTTTTTCAAAAAATGCTTGCATTTTATCGCCTTATAATTGCATTATTTCTACTTTTCCATTATAATTTAGGAAACTGACAGAAGGAGGGACTTCATGTATCCGGAACTCAAGGAAAACCGTCCGCACGGCACAGATAATTACCCTTATACACAATATCACATGCACAATATTTTCCATGCTTTTCAGATTCCCGTACACTGGCACGATGAGCTTGAAGTTATTTACACGAAAAAAGGACCTTTAAACCTCCTGATTGACGGGAAAGAATATACTGCTGAGGACGGTTCGGTCTATTTTGTTGCTCCGGGGCAGCTTCATCTGATGGGATCGGCAGCCGGGGATGTCGACTACTACACCCTCCTGTTTCCTCTCGAATTTATTTCGTTTCAGTCGGATGATTCTTTGGAACGGGAACTTTTCTTTCCCCTGCGGAACCACACTCTCTCCTTTCCCTGTAAACTTCCAGAGGATCACGACACAGCAGCAAAGGCATCCGTTCTGCTTGATCAGATCATCAACGCCAACTCTGACCGTATTGCTGCGAACCAAAAAAACGGATACCAAAACCAGCTTGGCACCCGCATTCTTCTCCTGAAACTTGTGCTTCTTATGGCAGAACAGGATCTGTTTTATCCCAGCCATACCAAAAGCACCAGCAGTCTCCAGAAAGAGTTGTTATCTTATATTCAGCAAAATTACTGTTTTCGCATTTCTCTGCACGATCTCGCCGGACATTTCCATATGTCCGAAAAATATATCTCCCGGTATTTCCGGGAACATTTCCAGCTTACGCTCTCGCAGTATATCACGTACCTGCGGTTATCCCACGCAAAGCATCTGCTGGAAACCACAAGTCTCTCCATCACAGAGACAGCACTGCAGAGCGGCTTTCCAAATGTAAGCTATTTTATCCGGACATTTAAAAACACTTTTCATGTCCCGCCTCTGCAATACCGCAATTCAATCCGCTAGAGGATACGCTTCTTTCGCAGAAGAAGCAGGATAATCACACAAATGATCACCATAATTCCGATGATAATAGCAAATCCGTGCGCAGTATTGGCAAACGGGACCCAGTGCTCGTTGACATTCATACCGTAAATTCCGGAAATAACCGTAGGAATCGCCATAACCAGCGTGATGACTGTCAGCGATTTCATGATGGAATTCATCCGATTGTCGATGACCGATGACAACAATTCTCTGGTACCATTTATGATGTCACGGTAAATACTTGTCATCTCAATTGCCTGCTGGTTCTCTACGATTACATCCCCGAGCAGTTCCTTATCCTCCGGATACTGCTCCAGCCGCTTGTATCTTGTCAGGCGGTCAAGCACTACTCCGTTGGCACGAAGGGATGTCGCAAAGTAGACCAGTGTCGATTCCAGTTCATGCAGCGCAATCAGATCCACTTCCTCCGTATCATCCCCGACACGTTCCTCGATCTCCGTACGCATCTTGTCGATGATCCGAAGATCACTCTGATAAAGCACTGCAATCCGGTACAGGATCTGATAGACAAAACGAAGCTTTTTTTTCGTGCTGAATTCCCGGACACGGTTATTCAAAAACGCCTGAAGAACCGGTGTATCCTCCGTACAGACTGTAACGATCTCACCCGATGTAATCAGAATACCAAGCGGTATGGTCGTATACGATTCTTTTTCATGACGGATCTCGATCGACGGGATATCGACCAGAATGAGAGTATAACCATCCTGTAGTTCGATACGGGAACTCTCCTCTTCATCGAGTGCGGCCAGCACATCTTCAACATCCATATCCAGAGCATCCGCGACCATCTGTCCCTCCGCGACACTGGGGTTTACCATCTGCACCCATACGCCATCCTGAATTGTCGGTTCTTCATGAATCTTTCGGTCATCTGTTCTGTAATATTTAACCACCGGATTTCCCTCCTTTCGTATCGTCTGTACGGAATTATTTACTGTAATGTATTATAGCACTCTGTATAACTTTCCTACCAGACTTTTATTGCGAATCATGGAAAGATTATTCAAAAACAGCACATCATTCACTTTCTTGTCCTGTGCAAGTTTACTGATACTTCCTGTCCAATAACGGTAATCCACGACATACACCGTCTGATAATGATCAACCAGAAATGGAATAAATGCATTTCCGAACGATTCTTTTACAACAATGCAGGAACTTCCATCCGACAGATCCTTGTTCTCAATTTCCGTGTATGGATTATCACTTGCAATAAACGTACTGTATTTCAGTCCCGCATTGTAATTCGAAACATCATAAATTACCGGCCAGTCATATTTTTTGCCATCCGATGCCGTCACATGGCATATGCTCTCAGCATTTGGATAATATGCTGTCACAGTATCCGGATTCGCCTTCAGCTTTGCATCCGAAGTATCATTATAAAAAGATCCCAGAAATCCGTCAAAATCCTGTTTTTTACTATATGCATCCAGCGATTCCGGCGTAATTCCTTTTGCTTTGCAGAATTCTGTATATGCATAATAGGCACCAAGTGTTGTCCAATGATGATCCGTCCGAAAATATTCATACTCCGTCCGATGCTGCATAAGCACGTCATATACATCCACGTTTTTTACATGTTTATCCATTTTTGCCTGAATCTTCTGCATGGCGTCATGCTGGTCGGAAGATGTGATTTCATCCTTCAGATTATCCGGAAATGTAATTCCCGAGCTGAGTGGAATGACAAGATCATACACATCCGATTTCCCGGTCAGGGTATCTGCTACCTTATTAACACTCTTTGCATAATTGTCTGCTGTTTTGTCCAGATAGGTGTATAACTCATATGCTGTATCATCCACTGTCACAACACTTTTGTAATCTTTTATTTTTCCATCCGAAGTGATGGACGGATATTTTGTTTCCTCTTCCGCTTCCTGCGTGACATCCTGTGTGGAATCCTGTGTGCTTTTCTGTGTTGTGGTCTCTGTTTCTGTCTTATCTATTTTCTCTTCCTGCCTGTTCCCGCAACCTGAAAACACCGTTACGGCAAGTATGGCAGCAAAGATTATTTTACTTACTCTCTTATAAACCATTTATCTTACCTCTTTTCTATTTTAAATTCTTCCGACCAGTTTATACAGATTCCGGTCTGAAATAAAATTTGTAATATTATAGAGAACGAGTACATCTGTAATCTGATGTTCTTTCATATATTCCTCTACATTTCCATTATAATACCGTAAGTCAATCATGGTAATCTGTCCATAGTTTTCTGTTGCAAACGGCACAAAGGTGTTTGCAAACGAATCCTTGATGACGAGCAGATTGCGATCCTGATGTCTGGCATGGTCTGATACAATCTGTACCGTTCCGTAATTATCTCCGAAAAAGTATTTATATTTATCCTTTTGACTCAGCTGCGCTGTATCGTAACAGCTGTCTGTCTGTTTCTTTTCATCAATTGTCAGACTGCAGTCACTTCCGTATGTCTTCTGCTTCGTATCTCCATACGTCCAGATACTGTCATATGCCGAATCCGCATCCAGTATTTTGGAATACAGGCTTCCACGGAATTTTTGGGTTGCAACCTGTTTTTTCAGATCAGCCAGCGGCGTGCTCTCCATCCCGGTACTGTCACACCATGTTTCATAGGCAAGGTAAGCGCCCTCACTCGTCCAGTGATGATCCGTTTTGTAATAAATATAATCATCCTTATGCGAAAGAAGGTCTTTCCTCACATCTGTCACACGACAGTCCGTCATCTGTTTTTCAATCTGGTCAATATACTTTGCCTGATCAAACAGCCGTGCATGTGCCGGAAGTTTATCCTCCATTACCAGCCCGGATGACGGAACAAGCAGAAAAGATAACCGCTCCTTTTCTACATTTTCAGAAACTTTTGCAAAAAAATCCTGCACCGCTTTTACATTGCGGGCAATCTGTTTTTCATCCACATCTTCCGGTGTGATTTTTTCAAAATCATAGCCGTCTTTTCCCACATAAGCCCCTCCGATATCCGTGTCTTTGCAGGCTTTCTGGATTCCGGTTTTTACCGTGATCCATCCATCACGGAAACAGATCTGATCCCTGAGATAATTTTCAAGACCATCCTGAAATTTTCCACTCAATATATTGTCAACCGTCAGTCTGGGCGGTTCCGCCAGATATCTGTTTTCGTTCGGTGAGAACTCACGATCTTTCATCAGCAGGCTTCCACCGGATACCAGCGCAAGAAACGCAACAAAAATGACAATCATTGTCACTCTGATTTTTTTCAATGATCTATGCCTCCTAAAAACGGAAATATAAAAACGGATTGTAACTGTCCCCTACCAGAAACGCAAAGGACACCAGCAAAAACACAACCATGAGAACCGGCTTTGCTATAGTCCATCCCTTCGACGTTGCAATCGTATCGTATACAGTAGCATCTTTTCCAAGCTTTAATCTGCGCATCCAGACACGATAATCAATAGATGCCGCGATCAATGCCACCAGAAGTACCGCATTGCTTCCAAGGAAATATAAGAAATCAGAGTCCGCAACTGCAACATGTCCGATTCCAAACATTGTCTTTAAATATCCCCCCAGCTGATGAATATCGGTCTGTGCAAAAATCGTCCATCCAATAATCACGAGAAACATGCTGTAGATATGCCCGATCCAATTTGGAAGTTTATCCAGCCATTTAAGCAGGAACAACTTTTCAATCATGAGAAGCACACCATAATACACACCCCAGAGTACAAAATTCCAGTTTGCCCCGTGCCACAGCCCGGTCAGCATCCATACAACCATAATATTAAACAGCTGCCGTACCAGACCCTTACGGTTTCCCCCAAGCGGAATGTATACATACTCGCGGAACCAGGAACTCAGGGAAATATGCCATCGTCTCCAGAATTCCGTAATTGTCTTTGACATGTACGGGAAATTAAAGTTTTCCAGAAAATAAAATCCAAACATTCTGCCCAGTCCGATCGCCATATCCGAATACCCAGAAAAATCAAAATAAATCTGAAAACTGTATGCAATTGCACCAAGCCATGCCGTAGCCACCGACATGTGATTCAGCTGTGAAATGGAATTCCACAGACTTCCGATCTGATTTGCCAGAAGCACTTTCTTTGCCAGACCCACGGAAAAACGAAATGCTCCTTCGGAAAAATCTTCCAGCGTGACTTTTCTGTGCATGAGTTCTTTTTCCACCGTTTTATACTGCACAATCGGTCCTGCGATCAGCTGCGGAAACAGGGTTACATAGGTTGCAAATGTAAGGATGTTTTTCTGTGCTGCAACCTCCCCGCGATAAACATCAATCGTATAAGACATTGTCTGAAAGGTATAAAAAGAAATTCCAATCGGAAGTGCTATATGCAGCAGCGACAACCCTGCCCCTGTAATGGAATTGATACTCCCGATAACAAAATCCGTGTACTTAAAAAACCCGAGGATGGCAAGGTTTCCGCACAGATCAACGATCAGTGCGGCTTTTGCTTTCCCCGGACAGTTTTTGTTTTTAAAGTGCTCGATCAACCGCCCATTCGCATAATCAAATACAATCGAAAACAGCATGATTAATACATAGACCGGCTCTCCCCACGCATAAAAGACCAGACTGAAAACCAATAAAACAAGGTTTCTAAGCCTTGCCGGGCAGAGATAGTACAGCAATAATACGATCGGTAAAAACGCAAGTAAAAATACAAAACTACTAAAAACCATTTTATTTAAACGCCTTTTCTATAATTTCTTTTGCCTGGTCCGAATCCCCGGACACACACAGAACCACATACTGATTTTTCTGCTCCAGCACCGCATTTCCAATCCGTTTTGTCTCTTCCGGCACATAATCCTGAAAAGAATCCGCCTGATCATCAAGATATTTCTGGACATCTTCCATGGTTTCTTTTGCCTGATTTGAATCTTTTGCGGTAAAAACACCTACCTCTTCTGCCGTAGAACCGCTTCCGGCATACATAACAGAATCAACATCTTCCGGTAAATCTACAAGCATCGAAATTTCATCCGCTGTCAGTTCCTTTAATGTATCATCATATTTAATCTCTGTTGCAAGCGATTTTGCAAGAGCCTGCGCATCAATTGTCTTTGCTTCCCCACCGCATCCTGCAAGTAAAAGTACTCCTGCTGTCAGTACTGCCAGCAGTCCTGTCTTTTTCATCATCATATTTTCCGATCCTTTCTTTTTATACACCCTGATATTTCTCACTCTGTACACGAATCAGTTCTTCATCATCAAAATAATTGATTTTCATCGCCTGTTTTACTTCAGAAAGTGTCTGTGCTGCAACTTCACGCGCTGCATCACTTCCTTTTTTCAGAATTTCATATACTGCCGGAATGTCTTTCTCAAATTCTGCCCTTCGCGCACGAATCGGAGCCAGCTCTTCCTGAATGACGTTGTTCAGGAATTTTTTGATTTTTACATCTCCAAGACCGCCTCTGGTATAGTGTTCCTTTAATTCATCCAGATTATGATATTCCGGAAGATATTCTTCAAAATGTTCCGGTTTGCTGAAAGCATCCAGATAGGTAAATACACAGTTTCCTTCCAGATGTCCCGGATCAGAGATCTGAATATGTGTCGGATCCGTGTACATACTCATAATCTTTTTTTTGACATCACTTTCCGTATCTGAAAGATAAATACAGTTCCCCAGGGATTTGCTCATCTTCTGTTTTCCATCAATTCCCGGCAGACGCATACATGCCTCATTCTCCGGAAGCAGCACATCCGGCTCCACCAGCACCTCATCATAAATGGAATTGAATTTACGGACAATCTCCCTTGTCTGCTCAATCATTGGAAGCTGATCTTCTCCCGCTGGTACAACCGTTGCCTTAAAAGCAGTAATATCTGCTGCCTGACTGATCGGATATGTAAAAAATCCGACCGGAATACTGGTCTCAAAATTGCGCATTTTAATTTCTGACTTAACAGTCGGATTCCGCTGCAGCCTGGAAACAGTTACCAGATTGGCATAGAAAAACGTAAGCTCTGTCAATTCGGAAATCTGTGACTGGACAAACAATGTGGATTTCGCTGGATCCAGCCCTGCAGATAAATAATCCAGTGCCACCTCTATGATATTCTGACGCACCTTCTCCGGATTATCAAAATTGTCGGTCAGCGCCTGTGCATCCGCAATCATAATAAAAATCTTATCAAACTCTCCCGAATTCTGTAATTCCACTCTTCTTCGCAGAGATCCTACATAGTGTCCCACATGCAGTCTTCCTGTCGGGCGATCTCCGGTTAATATAATTTTTGCCATCTCTATGCCTCCTGATTTTTCTCAGTTACTATATATTTTCGTGTTATTTTTCTAATTTAATTTATACACTGTCAACTGTAGCAAATCCACGTTGCAATGTCAACGGATGTTGTGTTAAAATAAGAATGAATTAAGATATTAAACTTCGTCAATTTAAGGAGGTTTGTTTTTATGAACGAGAAAATATATAAAGCAATGGGATCATCAGCCGTATCAAGCCTCGTGATCGGAATCTGTGTACTTGCCACAGGAATCGCCGCAGGGGTTCTTCTTATTATAAACGGGTCCCGCTTACTAAAGCATAAATCAAAAATTTTATTATAATACTTCAAATCCGGAGAATTTTTTCATTCTCCGGGTTTTTTACTCTTTATTGTCAACCCGTTCACTCATCATCGTTGACATTTCATTTTTTCCATGCTAAAGTGAATGCATATTGTTAATAATTACACACAAGGAAGGTATTTAGCAAATGCATACAACAAAAGAAAACGATCCGGTTCTCTCCCGCGAGGAGGCTCTTTCTATTTTAAACACTCCGGACGATCAGCTGGATGATCTGATCGCCCGTGCTGAAAAACTCCGGAGAAAATATAAAGGAAATCACGTCAGCATCCATATTCTGACCAATGCCCGCAGCGGCAACTGTTCCCAGGACTGCGCATACTGTGCACAATCCTGCCGTTCCACCGCAGATATTGAAAAATACAAATGGGTTTCCGATGAGAAACTGTACAAGGATAACGATTTTGTCAATGAACACCATTTAAGCCGCCACTGTATCGGCTTAAGCGGAATGAAATTTACAGATGAGGAAATTGAAGAACTTGCCGAACGCATCCGTGCCATGAAGAAAACCGGCACACATCTGTGCTGTTCCATTGGATTTTTAACGGAAAAACAGGCACGCATGCTCTACGATGCCGGTCTTGACCGTATCAACCACAACTTAAACAGCAGCCGCGCCTATTACAGCCATATCTGCTCCACCCACACCTTTGACCAGCGTGTTGAAAATATTCATATGCTGCAGAAGATTGGATTTGAAATCTGCAGTGGCGGAATCATCGGTATGGGCGAGAGCAAAGAAGATGTGGTAGATATGCTGATGGAACTGCGTGAGATCCAGCCGGAAGCACTGCCGATCAATTTTCTGCTTCCGATCAAGGGAACTCCGTTAGGCGATAAAGATATTTCCGGTCTGACCACAGAATACTGCATGAAAGTCCTCTGCCTTGCAAGACTGATGGTTCCACAGTCAGATATCCGCTGTGCCGCCGGCCGTGAGGTATATTTCAAAGGAGAAGAAAAAAAGCTTTTAAGTGTCGTCGATTCCATCTTCGCCTCCGGTTATCTGACCGCCGGTGGACAGGGCATCCAGGATACCATCAAAACCATCGAGGATGCCGGCTTTACTTATGAGATTGAATCTGCATAAAGCTTTTAATCATGCGGAATATCATGAAAACGCCCCGCAAGTTCTTCTGTCCGCACAACATTGATAAAAGCATGGGGATCAATCTGACGGATAAGCGGAAGCAGCTCCCTTTTTGCCTCGGAATTAATGACGGAATAAATCAGGGTCTTTTGCTTTTCCTCATAACACCCGATTCCCTGGAATAACGTTGCATCATGGTTGGTCCGTTCCCGGATGGCACGATAGATTTCATTGGATTTATCAGAAATAATAAACATCGTTTCCTTCTGGTAACGCTTGTACAATGCCTGAATGATCTGCGTGCTGCAGAACTGGTAAATAATCGAGTACAACGCAATCGACCAGCCGAACAAAGCACCTGCAACTACAAGCATGAGCACATTTCCTGCCAGAATATAATTCCATGCATCAATGCCCTTCTGCTGTGATAAAAAGATGCTGATAAAGTCGGTGCCACCCGTGGTGGTGCCGACATTTAAACACAGACTGATGGCAAATCCATTGATCAGTCCACCAAACACACTGATCAGCAGCACATCCTTTGTAAACACATACGCCGGAAGCATATCTGTAAAAATACTCGTCAGTACAATAACAATAATAGAATACAGAGTAAATTTTTCCCCGATAAATTTATATGCAATGTAAGTAGGAACCAGATTCAGTCCGATGTTAAACACCGAAAACGGTATACTGACATGGATAAAATCTAACCCGATCTGCTGCAGTAAAAGTGACAATCCGGAAAATCCTCCCGGAAACAGGCCTGCCGTTTTGGCAAAACAGCGCAGATTCCACGCATACAAAAGTGAAGCAAAAAACACAATAAACAGGCGGAATACCTGATAAAATTTCGGGTGTTTATATTCAAGTGACTGAAACATCCTTTTCTCCCTCTTTCTCATTTTTTTGCATTGTAACATATTCCGACAAAAAAAGACAGACCTTTACGGCCTGCCTACCATCTGCCCCATTGGGTAATATTTTTCACCTCCAGTTGCCCACTGAATTCCAAGTTCTGCCTTTCCATTCCCATCAAATCCATAGAATATATAACCAGTAATCATTTCTACATGATAGATCCCCTTATATCTTCCATTTTTCTGTCCGGTTTCAAACATCACATCCCCCGGATTCAATTTCATATTTTGTATATTTGCCCGACTCAGACCTCCGCTGACAAGTTTCTTATGCTGTACGCACCATTTTCCCATATCCGCTGCAACCGGTGCATAATATGCCATTCCAAAATTTACACCATTCTTATGATAAGATTTCCACACCAGAGAACTGCAGTCGTAAAATTTTTCCTGCATACGCTTTGGCTGGCTGGTTTTATCAATTGTTACATTAGACAAATCCAGAACCATATCCGTTGGACTATCATCACTGTCATACCAATCATCATTATCATAGGAATCAATATTATAACCATCTTCTGCTTTCACTTCTGCCACCGGTACGCAGATACAGGCACCTGCCATAAGTACTGCTGCAAGCAGACAATAAAACCTTTTTTCATAAAACCATGCTCCTCTTTTGTATGTATTCTTCAATAAAATTATCATACCACTACAGAGGTAATAAAATCAACTATCCAGCTTTATCCTTCCATCATTTCCAGATACTGCCCCTTATCAATATGCATCATGGAAATCCGGTTTTTAAACCGACGGAATCCATATACACAGTCCACATTCCGGATCAGAGACTGCAAACGCTCATCCGGCACACAGACAATCAGTTGCAGATCCATCTTTCTGGCATATTTCAGACAGACTGCGCTCCGCTCCTGATCCATTTTGGAAAACGCCTCATCCAGCAGTACCAGCTTGATTTTGGAATCCCGCTTACTCTGCTGCATATACAGCATGGCAAATCCAGCAAGCAGAGCTACATACTTTGGATTTTGTCCCTCACCACCGGAATCCCTGCCCGCCATATCATCGACAAAGTTTTCCCGGATCACATTTCCATGTTCATCGGTTACCTGTTCAAACATGCTGAATGACAGATAATTTCTGTAGTCTGCGTACTGTTCCATTTCTTTGCGCTTCTGTGCCCGCAAATGCTCATCCTCGTCTTTTGGTGGCATAAACTTGTCGGTCAGAAGTTTGATCTTCTGCTCATATTTCTGATAAAATGCATCTTCTCCGAAACTGATCTGACCGTCAATTCCGGCATTGTCCAGATTCTTGCTGTCGAGTTCCTCTGCCATAAGCATATCAAAGAACTGTCCGTTTTCATTTTTGGCCGGTTCAATTTTAATCTGGTACGTGCTGTCTGAGAAATTGGTTTCCCGCAACAGGCGGTTGATCTCATATGCGTGCCGTTTGGCTGCTTTGATATCTCCGTGAATTGTTGCAATGACATTCTCCCGGAGACTCTTATAGATGGATGCACACTTTTTTTCAAATTCTTCTTCGTATGCCGGCTCAAAATCCGTCCTGTACCGTTCAAGCATTTTTTCATATGCTTCATTGGATTTCTCAGCTCCGCTGAATTCACTGGCCGGATATGCAAGAATATATTTATTTCGCGCCATCTGCAGACGTTCTGCCTGTTCCTGCTCCTTATCTGCCAGATCTGCAATCTCTGTCTTCTTCCTGTTAATCACGGACTGCCCGGATTGCTTTTTTAACAATTCCCACACTTCCTGTTCGAGTTCTTCATTGGCAATATATCCCTGCAGCTTTTCCTCCAGCTGCTGTCTTCTGGACTCATTTTCTCCGGAAAGCTGCCCATACCGGCTGGTTAGCTTTGCCAGCTCTGTCTGCACTTCATCGATCTCAGTCTGGATGTCCCGCACCTGCTTCTTTAAAGCCTTTTCCTTCTCTTCGAGTTCTTTGTATGCCCCCTCCCGCAAAAAGCGGATCACTTCTTCGAGTTCTTTCTTGGTTTTATTTACCTTTGCAAGCTCAGCACCCGCCTTGGAGAGTTTCACGTAATGAGATGGCTCATCTTTCAGACACTCAAATTCTCTTGCAGCTTTTAATCTGCGCAGCAGATGATCCAATTCCGTCTCCTGTCTGCTTAAATCTTCCACATCGTTTTCATATTCTGTAAGCCGCGCCTTGGAAACACGGCGTCCAATACACGCTCTGGTCGTATAGTCTTTTTTCTTAAGATGCCGGAAAATAAAATTGCTGTACGAATAACAATCCGGTGTCACACCATCCCTTACCTGCTCCAGTTCCTCCACAGACCTGCATTTCATAATATGTCCCAGATACCGTTTCAGGCATACATCCACATAAGCATCCTCTGTCTTTACTGCATCATATAAAGATCCTTCCAAACAATCCGGCTCACTGTCCGCAATCGCCTTGGAATTAATTAAATCCACATTTTCATATTGCTTCATGTTGCGAAACAGGACTGCTGCCTCATGTGCATATTGTGGTTCCGTGATCAGGGAACGTTTTAACCTTCCCATGCGTCCCTCAATGGCATTTTTCCATTCTTCCTCCTGCACATCAAACAGATCAGCAAAAATCTGCACCCTGACAGTCGTTCCATAGCGGTCACTCAGCTGTTGGGATAATGCCGTTCTTGCAGACCTCAGATTCTCCTCATATGGTTTGCGGTTATGTTTCATGTCATCCACCAGCCGCTTTTTTTCTTTTAATTCTTTTCCGATCTCGCGCCTCTGCTCACTGTAATCCTCCACTTCATTTTCGATATTCTGCTTGGCAGATTCAATTTTTAAATGCAGGTTCTGGCACAATTCCTCCGTTACGTTTCCACTGCCAAGTTCTGCAATCAAATTTAGAACCGGATTACTGATATAATCGGTGATCACATCATCTTCTTCCCAGTTTTTCATTCCAAGAAGGATCTTGTTCCACTGTCTCGTATTATCCGCAAGCATCTGGCTGCGTGCATCCAGTTCCTCATACTGCTGCTGTTTTCCACCCAAATCACTGGACTTAAGATCTGCACTGACCTGAATCAGTTCCTGTTCGGTTTCCCCACGCACAGCAGAACGTTCTTTTATCTTTCCCTGCAGCTGCTCCTGTTTCTCTGCAATGATCTTTTTATCCTCTTCCGCGGTCTGAATTCTTGCCCGCAAATCTTCAATTCCAATGCAGCGGATCATTGCCTCTGCCCGGATCTTATCGGACTGCAGACGCACAAGTTCCTGCCCGGATGTCTGAATATCTGTCAGTATCTCGATTCGTTTTCTCAGATCTTCTATTTTATCTTTGATCTGCCGGTAAGAATCCAATTGTTCACTAATCGTGGCAATGGTATTGGAAGTGTTCTTTGGAAACATATAATCACGAATAAACTGTCCCGTTCCATTGGTCATTTTTAGGGCAATTGCACTTTTTTCCATCGTGATAAAACGGTTCTGATCAATATACCCGAGAATCACATCATACAGAGTTCCCAGATAAGCCTCTTTGGAACCATAAATGCGGTTGACTTCTCCCTTTCCGCGGTTGTCATCGGATTTTGTTCTGGCACTGACCAGCTTTTTGATCTCCTGATTGGAATAACATACTCCCTGTTCTGTAAGATAGCCCGATGTCGGCATTTTCCCGGAGTGACTGAAATACACAAATTTTTTAATCTCAGAATCTGATTTTCTTACTTCAAACGCAATTCCAATACAGGTTATAATATGGGTTCCGGTATCTTCAATTTCCAGAGCAATGACGGAACAGAAATCGCAGTCTCTACGATTGGCAGATCCGTCTTTTTGTTCTCCGCGCAGATAACTTAACACACTTCTGCGATTTTTTGCATCATCCGCTGCTTTATTCAGAAAACTCGGTGAGAAACTTCCATACAAAATGACCTGGATGGCATCCATCACTGTCGATTTTCCAGATCCGCTTTTTCCACTGAACAAATTCACATATTCATGAAACTCCAGTACCTTATGATCAATGCCTCCCCAGTTGTTAAGGCACATCCTTGTAAAAACTTTTTTTGCCTGACTCAATTTATTCACTCCTCGTTTCGTCTTGTGTTTCCCACTGATCCTGCGTCTTTTCCGAATACTCTGCTTCCTTTTGTTCTTCCGTTTCCCCGGTTTCTCCTTTGAACATTTCAACCAGCTCATTGATATCTGCCGCTGAACAGAAAATATTAATGGTACTGTAAATATAAATCGGGGAATCGTCTTCGAGATTTCCAATGGCACTTGGCAGTTCGATCATCTGGTGTGTTTTCATCAGAATCAATGCCTCCTGCCACTCCTGAGCGGTCAGTCTGCGCGTAATCAAGTTTGTTTCCTTTCCATATCTTCGGATCTCCGCAAGACTGGTTGTCGTGGCATGTAGTCCTTCTCCCATAATTTTATCCCGATAAATCAATTTCATAAGGATCACCAGTTTCGTTGTTAAAAGTGTCATACGCTCCGTCAGCACGCCATCTCCTGTAATCCGGAAAATATGTTCCTGCGGATCATGAACCAGTTCACAGTCAAGCACCTGCAGATAATCTGCAATAAATTCCCGATTTCTCGCACATACCTGATAGTGAGGATTATCCTTCTGGATCAGAGTAACCGGATCACACTTTGTCTGCAAAATACAGGTCTGCCGAAACAAATCCTGTATGGTTTTTCTAATATTTTCCGCCTCACTCTGCGAAACATTTTCCATGTATTCCAACATTTCTTTTTACTCTCCTTTTTTTGCATCGATCATCAGTCTTGAGAAAACAAACCCCTGCTCTCCTTTGAGCTCACCCTCGATGTGTACCATATCCTCCTGTCTGGTATCCTCCGTTTCCTCCTGCCACAAAAACAGCAGTTTTTCCAGATCTTCTACGGACTGAATCGTCTGTTCATCCGTGACAAATCTTCCATCCACGATATTTTTCTGCCTGAATTCCTGCAACTGTTTTTTCGTATAAAGCGGCTTTGGTACAAAATCGGTCATCTGAGTCTCCTCGTTGTGCTTTTCCATCGCAATCGGGTGAAATCCTGCATCCTCCGCATTTTTCCGGTTGTAAAAACTTCTATCGGTTATATTCTTAAACTGTGTTCCCACTCTGATCCGGTCACGCATTTGTTCTAACACCTGTGGGCTGTTTGCATGATGATCCAACAAATTAATTAACTTTACAATATGATCTTCATCCGAAGATCCTTCCTGCAGAATATAATGGATTCGTGCCAGTGCACGCTTGGCAAAGACAGTTTTCTGTTCGATCAGCTTGTTATATTTTTTTTCGATCAGATCAAATTCCCGCTCCACCTGATACACAAGCTGACTGGCACTTTCACAATATTCCAGACGATACTGGTTTCTTTTGCTGGTAACAGTTCCCTCCACAAGTCCGGTACGCTCTTTTACAAGCTGTTCCCTTTTTTGGTCATTTTCGCGAAGAATCTGGCTGACCAGTTCTTTAACTGCTTCCTTATAACGGTAAAAGCTGTCTGTTGTCGTAAGAATTGCATATTTTTTACTGTCACTGTTGTTAATTTCCTCTACCAGAACTTTCTGAATTCCAATAAAATTTTTTTTCTGCGACAATTCCTCAAAATAGGAACGCATTCCATCCTGCATATTGGAAAGAAGCTGTCCCAGCCGTCTGGACGTCTGGAGTGCGTTTTTTAAAATATCATTATTTTTTTCTGTATCCGAATGATACGTAAACAAAGCACTGTAAATCGAAAGGATACTTTCCCTCTCCCGGCTGTCATCTTCTGTCTGAAGCTTCTGAAACAATTCCGTAAACAGCTGGCTGTATTCCGGGAAAGAAATAATATACGTATTTAACTTTTCATCAAAATCGCTTTTTAACCATCCCCACCGAATCAAGGTATTCAATATGCCAGACGGCGAATCTTCCGGAAATAAGGTATCCGGCTCGTCCTCTTCTTCTATTTCCTCATCCTCCCAGATAATCCTTGCCTTTGCAATTGTATCTGCAATAATCACACGGCATTCCTCTATCGTCAATCCAAGTGCTGTATACACTTCATTATTTTCCTCATAAATTGCCACAAGAAACTGCATATATGCATCACGGTTTTTCGTGCGAAATAGTTTATAAAATTCCTTTGGAATTTTCTTTTTTAAAATCATGAATGAATTTCCTCTTTATTTTCTACAACAGCCGTTCCTGTTCTATCGTCAGACCTGACTTAAGTATTGCTTCCTTTAATGGTTCCAGTAGTCCTGCATTTTTCCTTATCAGCTTATTTCTGGTATCTTCCTTTAATAAAATACCTGCATCCTCCCTGACTGCTAATTCAAAATCCTCCTGACTCATTTTGTATGGAAGAAGTTTTGGGAATACCTGCGCCTTAATAAACTGGAAAATACAGATTCCTCCATAATCCAGATCTCCCCAATGATAAAATTCACATTTCTCAGAAACCAGATCACAAATCGTCTTCAAAAACCGAACTTCCTTTGGAGAGAAAAAACCATGACAAAATATATAAAGAGTATCTTTTCTATAAGACATGTCCTCATAGTTTGCTTTATTTTCAATTGTCATGATTCTTTTGCAACCTGACAGGGCATACGCCCTTGCATGTTCCATTGTCTGTGTATTTATAATCGTTCCATAAATCTGTGATGAAGAATCAATTACTTTTTCATCATTTATAATATACTGCAGTGTGCCTTTCCACTCAAGCGTCTGCGCATAAGAATGAATATTATGCGCATCCAGCAGTTCATCATCACTCATTTCCTCTATATAAAATGGGGATTTTGCTTTTAAAACAGACAGTATTCTATCCTCATAATTTTTTTGGAAACATTTGGAATTGTGAAGGACACGCGCACTGAACACCCGTTTCCAGATGTGTTCCTTTTGATGTGCAACTGCATCTATACATACAAAAAAAGTTTCATCTTCCAGTTCTTTCTGCTCTTTGCCTCTGTTCAACAGATCCAATAAATCATCATAGTAGGAGCACAACCATGCACAATCCTGTCCTTTTCTCCGCCATTTTTCCACACGGGCAATGAGACGAAGCTGCCTTTCCCTTGGATCTTCGATTTGTTCCCTTTCACACAATTCCGGAATAATCGCAACATCATAATCAATTTTCTTAATACTTGTTTTTACATCTTTCCAATCGGGCTTAAACTTCCCCATCTTTCCCGCATTTGTCTCATTTTCAAGAATAGTTGCCTGGTCCAAAAGCTGTTTTCTTCCACCCACCATTTCCATAACATCCGCATCGATATACGGATGTTTCCATCCACTGAGCATCCCCGCCCTGTAATGATCGGTATTGGTTTTATCAATGATCCAACGGGCTAAAGTTTTATGTTCCTGCTCTTTTTTTCTGCCCACGTGGTCTCTCCTTTATTCCTATGATTTCATCCACAGGAAGTGCCGCGTAAAAAGCTGATGCATATCTGCCAAAAACGTAGACATAACACTTCCTGCACCTTTTACCTCTTCTTCCGTTGCTTCCTGCTGTAATGCTGCGATTGCTGTTTCCATTTTTTCATTTCTTTATCTTCATATATTTAGTATAACGAAAAATTTTCCGAATTGCACCTATTATTTAAACATTTCGCATGAATCATCACCGACAAAAAGAGAACAGTGCCCCGATTTATCATCTGACACTGTTCTCTTTCTTTTGGTTTTATCCCTGTTCTCCGGATTCCGGTACATCTGTACTTACCGGTTTTGTACTATTCTGCGGCTCCACTTTTGCCATCGTAACCTTTGTTCCGTCATCCTTTACTACAAAGTTCACGGAATCAAGTCCCGATACATTCACATTGCGGTTTACCTTCGCATCGTAAGACTCTGCGTTGATAATATCTGCCAGATCAATTCCGGTTGCTTCTTTCATGCTTTCAAAGACTTTTGCCATGACCACCGGCACATTTCCGGCAATCTGATCCACACCATTGCTGCCGCCTTCGCCACCTCCAATGATTGTGATCTTGTCAATCTGACCGAGCGGTTCTGCAACTTTTCCGGCAATATCCGGAAGTACCTTGATCATCATTTCCGCTACTGCAGCCTTATTATACTTCGCATATGCTTCTGCCTTCTTTTCCATGGCTTCTGCTTCCGCAATACCTTTTGCCTGAATCGCAGATGCCTCTGCCTCACCGACTGCCCGGATACCGGCTGCTTCCTGCTCTCTTGCAAAACGCATGGCTTCTGCCTGTGCCTTCTGCGCTTCCGCTTCCCGCTGTGCCTCAAACTGCTTTGCCTCTGCGTCCTTCTGACGCTGATAAAGTTCTGCTTCCGCGCGCTGCTGGGCTGCATATTTTTCTGCCTCGGCTTTCTTCTTTACTTCTGCCTCCAGCGACTGCTCCGTAACGGCAACCTGCTTCTGCTTTAACTCAATTTCACGCTCCTGCTTTGCAATATCTGCATTTGCCGTGGTAACTTCGATGGTCTTACGTTGTTCCTCTTTCTGGATTTCGTAAGCGGCATCTGCCATCGCCTTCTTTGTATCGGCTTCCATCTGAAGTTCTGATTTTTTGATTGCCAGTTCATTCTGTTTCTTCGCAATCTCTGTCTGCGCTTCCACTGCCGCATCATTGGATTCTTTATCCGCTGCTGCCTGTGCAACTTTAATATCTCTCTCACTCTCAGCTTTTGCGATGGCTGCAGATTTCTTAATCTTTACAATATTGTCGATACCGAGATTTTCAATGACATCATTTCCATCAACGAAATTCTGCACATTGAAACTGATGATATCCAGTCCCATCGCTGCCAGATCCGGCTCCGCATTTTCTTTGACAAGGTTGGCAAATTTCTGACGGTCGGAAACCATTTCCTCCAGCCGCATCTTACCAACAATCTCACGCACATTGCCTTCAAGCACTTCACGTGCCACACTTGCTATGTACTCTGTATTTTTATTCAGAAAGTTCTCTGCTGCCAGACGCAGTTTCTCCGGATCATTACTGATCTTGACATTGACCGTGGCATCCACATTGATATTGATGTAATCCGCTGTCGGTACGGCGTTACTCGTCTTGACATCAATCGGAATCAGACGCAGATTCAGTTTATCCAGACGCTCAAAAAACGGAATCCTTATACTTGCCTTTCCAATGACAACTTTTGATTTCTTTTTCACACCGGAAATAATGTATGCCATATCCGGTGGTGCTTTCACATATCCCAGCAATAACAGCAATACAACGATCACCACAATAACCGCCGGGACAAGATACGGTATCAGATTTTCCATAAAAATCCCCTTTCTGTTAACTACTCCTGCTACCTTTTTATTGTAATATACTTTTTAAAAATTGTCATATTATTTTCTTATGATGTTTTCCTTAACTTAACCTTAAAACATAGACACTTGAAATTCTTTCCTGTTAAATCCATGAAAAATATTATAAAATAATTTGGAAAAGTTTGTAACGAAACCATCTTTTCGCCGTCTAATCTGTGTAAAAAGGAGGTGACCGGTTCTGAATTATGAAAAATTGTACAATTCCTATTACCTGCAGGTTTACTCTTACGTGATGACAATCGTCAAAAATCAGTCCCTGGCGGAAGAAATCACACAAAATACGTTTTATAAAGCGCTGACTGCCCGACACGGCTATGAAGGGAAATCCCGTGAATTCACATGGCTGTGCAGCATAGCCAAAAACCTTGCAGTTGATGAATGCCGCAAAAATCAAAAATATGCCTGTTTCGATGCATCTGCTGCGGAAACATCCGATGATATTGCAAACCATATTGCGGATCAGGACTCTGCGCTGCAGATTCATCTCGTACTTCATGAACTTCAGGAACCTTATAAAGAAGTCTTTCAGCTAAGAGTTTTCGGAGAATTATCCTTTTCACAAATCGGAATAATCTTCAGGAAAACAGAAAACTGGGCGAGAGTTACTTATCACAGGGCAAGATTAAAAATTAAAGAAAGGATGGACCACCATGAATCATAATCCAAACGAATGTGACATTGTGCAGGATCTCCTGCCATTATATTACGACCATGCATGCAGTCCTGCCAGCTGTGAACTGGTCAGACAGCATCTTGCTGACTGCGCTGACTGTGAAAAAATTTACGAAGATTTAGCCAATCATACCATTGACAACGTAATTGAAACCGAATCCCGCGAAATTCTGGAACGGCATGCCAAAAAAGAACGGAACCTGGCATACAAAGCCGGTATAGTCATTGCCGCCCTGCTGCTTGTTCCGATCCTTATTACCTTTATTGTATCCATGGCCGACGGCAGCGGACTCGGCGTATTCTCTGTCGTAACCGCTTCCATGATGCTTGTCGCAGCACTCACTGTTGTTCCGCTTATTTCTTCCCAGAAACGGCTGATGAAATGTATTTTATGTGGTGTCGGTGCCCTGCTGCTGATTTTATTTTTTGTAAATGCCATGAATGGCGGAGGAGAATTTTTCTTCTGGTCCGTTCCGACTGTATTCGGACTTTCCGTTGTATTTTTCCCTCTGGTGATACGCGAAATGACATTACCGCCTGTATTATCCGATAAAAAAGCCCTTATTATCATGATCTGGGATACGCTTTGGCTCTACCTGACCATATTTACCGTATCTTACCGTTCCGGATCAGGCAGTCTGAAAACCGGATGCATTGTGGCAACAGTTCTGATGATTGGTGTATGGCTCTTTTTCCTCATAATTCGCTATCTCCCGGTCAATGGTTTTATCAAAGGCGGTCTGTGTACACTTCTTTGCAGTATATGGATTACCTTCTCCAATGATGTTTGCAGTTATCTTCTGTATGATACCAGACAGCTTACCATCCGCCATGCGAATTTTTCCACTTGGACGACAGATCTCAACGTAAATGCCAACGTGTATGTCATCCTTCTTGTCGCCGGAATTCTCATCAGTGCTTTACTGATCGGAATCGGGATTGTAAAAAAGAAAAAATAATTCCAACAAAGTCCATCGGATGACCAGGCTGCGTTTGCCCGACCTGTAGACGGCAATATCGCAGCCTCTATTCCGAAAAGCTTCCATTGATTCTTATTGTATTTTCCATCCGGCGCTCTGCATCTGAAGATTTGTCATATGCCGGTAGATTCCGTTGGTGCTCATTAACTCCTCCGGTGTTCCTTCTTCCGCGACTTTTTTCTACAAATTCTTGTGTATTCATCCGAAATATTACTATTTGCCTTTTAAAAAAAATCAAATAAATCATGTGTCGAAGTGCTCATGTTCATTCCCCACCATTCTTTATATGCCTATTTTAACCGTTTCACATATTCATAAATCCGTTTCAGCATTCCGTCTTTATCTTCTCCTAATTCTCCACGAATTTTGTCACCAAATCCCATATATGTATTAAATCCAAGCATATATACAGCCATTGCCATAGACAGCTCTCCGTTTTCATCACCATACAATGATGCCACTTTTCTCAATTCATCAATAACCGTATCGTGTGGTACTTCAACACCGCCTTCTTCATTTACAACAGAATTGATTACCTCCGGCAATGCCATACACATCTTATAAAATGCATCTTCTTCACCAGTGAGAATTGCATAAAACTGATCCATACTCACACGACGAATCAATCTATGCTGTACATTTTTCCCATCAACTTTTATTGACCATTTTATATTCTGTGATTTCTTTGCAATTGCTTCAACTAACAGACACGCACAATCATCGTCTTCCAGAATCTGTCCTTGCATTTTTATATATGTTTTTGCAG